>OJRQ01000008.1_pt1 | contig 274339 bp, 274 predicted proteins | sample 1599271 | NCBI WGS metagenome assembly OJRQ01 (sample SAMN03922533, study PRJEB24848) | human gut metagenome | isolation source: stool sample | host: Homo sapiens | place: Germany | collected 2010-05 | reverse complement strand
CCCAAAAGCGTTTTTCTTTGGGGCTCCACCCCGTTTCTTTGGGCAAGACCAAAGAAATGGGGTGGAACAGGCAGCACCAACCTAAAGTCCAGCAGAACAAAACGGCGAGTTCCTCCAACGCCACCCCCACAAAAGAAAAGGGAGACAAAGGACATGCGCATCATCTGCTTCGGAGATTCGAACACCTGGGGCTATGACCCGCGCTCGTACATCGGAGAGCAGTACCCTCGAAATGTGCGCTGGCAGGGGAGGCTCGCGGCGCTGCCGGGGCTGGACGTCGTAAATTGCGGCGTAAACGGACGCAGTATCCCGAACACACCCGCGCGTATCAGCGCCGCCTGCGCGGAGATAGGGCGCTACCTGCCCGCGGATACCCTCGTCGTCATGCTCGGCGGCAACGACCTGCTCTCGCAGCCGGACTTCTGCGCCGAGGACGTCGCAGAGCGCATGGAGAGCTTCCTGCGCGTGGCCCTGTCGGAACTCGCCCCCGCGCGGACGCTGCTCGTCTCGCCGCCGCCCATGCGCCCGGGGGCCTGGGTGGGAGAGGGGCGGCTCGTCACCGAGTCGCAGCGCCTGGGTGCCTGCCTCGCGGAGACGGCGCGCGAGCTGGGTATAGACTTCGCAGACGCCGCCGAATGGGACCCGGAGCTCTGTTTCGACGGCGTGCACCTCTCTGAGCGCGGTCATGCGGCCGTTTTCGAGGGCATGCGCCGCGCACTGGGCGTTTAAATGCGCGGGAGCGACAAATCCGCTCTTTATTTTCGCCGCGCGGCGTGGTATACTGTATTGCCATTATCTGAAGGAGGTAAGCGCATGGGCGAGAACTACATTACCTGCAAAGAAGAAAAGGGCAGCATCAACATCTCGGAGGACGTCCTCGTGTCGATGGTGCGCGCTGCCGTGAATGAGATAGACGGAGTTGCCTCCCTGGTGAATAACGCCGGGGCCGAGCTGGCGGAGCTGCTGGGCATCAAGTCCCCCTCCAAGGGCGTGAAGGTCCAGATAAACGACGGTGTCATCACCGTGGACGTTATCATCATGGTCCGCTATGGCTCCAACGTCGTGAGCGTGGCCAAGCAGGTGCAGGACACCGTCACCGGCGCCGTCGAGTCCATGACGGGCATGGGCGCGCCGGTCGTGAACGTCCACGTCTCGGGCGTGGCCTTTGACAAATGACCAGGACGAAGGCCAGAGAACTGGCGATAAGGCTCATCTATGCCCAGGCCGCCTCGGACGAGGCCCCGGAGGATCTGCTCGGCGGCTTCTTCGAGGAGGAGCACTTCGAGACACTGGCAGGGGAGGACGCGCTCTTCGGTGAGAAGCCGGACGAGGGCAGCCTCGCCTACATACGCGGCCTCGTCTCCCTCTGCGCAGAGCACCGCGCGGAGATAGACGCCTATATCGAGAAATACGCCATAGGCTGGCGCACGGAGCGCATAACGCGCACGGCGGCGGCCGTTCTGCGCTGCGCGCTGGCGGAGCTGCTCTACGTGGAGGACACGCCCCCCTCGGCGGCGATAAACGAGGCGGTGGAGCTCGCCAAGAGCTATGAGGAGCCGGAGACGGTGGCCTTCATAAACGGCGTGCTCGGCGGCTTCATGCGCGGGGAGCGCCCCGCGCCGGAGGAGACATGACCGGGCGAGAGCCGATAAGCGTAACGGAGCTGAACGCAAGGATAAAGGCTCTTATTGAGTCGGACGCCCTGCTCGGCTCCGTCTGCGTGCGCGGCGAGCTGTCGAACTACAAGGTCTACCCCTCGGGGCACCACTATTTCACGCTCAAGGACGCGGAGTCCGGCCTGCGCTGCGTCATGTTCCGCTCCGCGGCCTCGAAGCTGCGCTTCCGCCCGGAGAGCGGCATGGGCGTCACAGCCTGGGGCCGCGTCTCGGTCTATCCGAGGGACGGGGCCTACCAGCTCTACTGCGAGGGCCTCATGCCCGAGGGCGCGGGAGATCTGCAGGTGGCCTATGAGCAGCTGAAGGAAAAGCTCCGTCAGGAGGGCCTCTTCGACCCCGTGCACAAGAAGCCCATCCCGCGCTATCCTGAGCGCATAGCCGTCATCACCTCCTCGGCGGGCGCGGCGGTGCACGATATCATCCGCGTCCTGCGCAAGCGCTGGCCGGTGGCGAAGGTCGTGCTGCTGCCCGTGCGCGTGCAAGGGGTGGAGGCCCCGCCGGAGATCGTCGGCGCCATCCGCTACGCCAACCGCCACAGGGTAGCGGACGTCATCATAACCGGCCGCGGCGGCGGCTCCATAGAGGACCTCTGGGCCTTCAACGACGAGCGCGTGGCCCGTGCCATCTACGAGAGCGAGCTGCCCGTCATATCCGCCGTCGGCCACGAGCCGGACGTGACCATCTCGGACTTCGTCGCCGACCTGCGCGCGGCCACGCCCTCGAACGCGGCGGAGCTGGTCGCGCCGGACGTCTCGGAGCTGAGGCAGGCGCTGCTCTCGGCCCGCGCGCGGCTGGACCAGGCGGTGGACAGGGGGCTTTCCCAGCGGCGCTCCGCGCTGACGGAGCTGGCCTCACGCCGGGTCATGCGCAGCCCGACGGGCTTCATAGACCAGCGGCGGCTGGAGCTGGACGCCGTGCGCATGCGGCTAGACGCGGCGGCGACGCGGCAGCTGAACCGGCAGAGGCAGGAGTTCTCGCGCCTGGCGGCGAAGCTGGACGCGCTCAGCCCGCTCAAGGTGCTGGGCCGGGGCTATTCGATAGCGCTGGACGCCGAGGGCCGCGCTGTGCGTGAGGCCGGGGCGCTGAAGCCCGGCGACAAACTGGATCTGAGGCTCTCAAAGGGCGGCGCGCGCTGCCTGGTGGAGAGCGTTTACGGAGGGACAGAGGATGGCAGCAAAGAAAAAGAGCTTTGAGGAATCCCTCGCGCGGCTGGGCGAGGTCGTGCGCACGCTTGAGCGCGGCGACGCGCCGCTGGCCGACTCGCTCAAGCTGTTTGAAGAGGGCGCGGCGCTCATCACCGCCTGCACCAAGGAGCTGGACGAGGCCGAGCAGAAGGTCGTGAAGCTCCGCAAAGGCCCGGACGGCGAGCCGGAGGAGCTGCCCTTCGAGGAGGGCGCGGAATGAGCTTTGACGAGCGCTGCGCCGAGTACCTGGGCATGATAGAGCCCGCGCTTGCGGGATATTTCGGACGTAAGGAGGGCCTGCCCTTCGACGGCCTGCTGGAGGCGATGGACTACAGCCTCATGGCGGGCGGCAAGCGCCTGCGGCCCATGCTGGTGCTGGAGTTCTGCCGCGTCTGCGGCGGCGACGTTGCGGCGGCCCTGCCCGCAGCCTGCGCCGTCGAGATGCTGCACACCTACAGCCTCATCCACGACGACCTGCCCTGCATGGACGACGACGACCTGCGCCGCGGCAAGCCGACCAACCACAAGGTCTACGGCGAATGTACCGCCGTCCTGGCTGGCGACGCGCTCCAGGCCGAGGCTTTTGGGACCATCCTGCGCTCGGAGCTTCCCGCGGAGCGGCGCGCGAGGTGCGCGGAGCACCTGGCAAACGCAGCCGGCGTGGACGGTATCTGCGGCGGGCAGTTCATGGACATGCTCGAAGACCCGCCCGCGGACGAGGCGTGGATAACGGACCTCCAGGGCCGCAAGACCGGCAGCCTGCTCTCCGCCGCCTGCGCCATGGGCGTGGCAGCGGCCGGAGCGGGGGAGGAAAAAACGGAGCTTGCGCTCCGTTACGGCGCCGCGCTGGGCGCAGCCTTCCAGATACGGGACGACATGCTCGACGTCCTCAGCACCGAGGCGGAGCTGGGCAAGCCCATCGGCTCCGACGCCGAGGAGGGGAAGGTCACCTTCATGTCCCTCTACGGCGAGGAAAAATGCGCTTCGATGGTCGCGCGGCTCACAGGACAGGCTGTGGAGCTGGCCGGGGAGTTGGGCTCGGACTTCCTTGCGGAGCTGGCATCTCGCCTCTCAGACAGAAGAAGCTGAGAAAAGTTAGGCAAGATGTATGAATATGCAGATAAACCGCCCGGAGCGTATTGAAAATCCGGGCGGTTTTTGATACATTGTTATAAAGAGCAGTTTTGCCCTTGAAGGGAAAAAGGTAATAAGAGGTATTAGCCTTGTCAATACTTGAAAATGTTAACGACATAGCCGCGCTCCGTGCGCTGCCGGAGGAACAGCTTCCGGCCCTGTGCTCGGAGATACGTGCTTTTCTCATAGAAAATGTTTCTAAAACGGGCGGCCATCTGGCCTCAAATCTCGGCACGGTGGAGCTCACCGTGGCGCTCGACAGGGTCTACGACCCATTCCGCGACAGGATAGTTTTCGATGTCGGCCATCAGTGCTATACCCACAAGCTGCTGACCGGGCGGCGGGAGGGCTTTGCAGGGCTGAGGCAGTATGGGGGGATCTCCGGCTTTCCCAAGCCCTCGGAGAGCCGTGCGGACGCCTTTATCGCAGGCCACGCTTCTAACAGCGTCTCCGTTGCGCTGGGCATGGCCCGCGCGCGCACGCGCCTGGGGGAGGATTATGACGTGGTCGCCGTCATAGGCGACGGCGCGCTGACTGGCGGCCTGGCCTACGAGGGCCTCTCGAACGCCGGGCAGAGCGGTGAGCCGCTTGTGGTCATTCTGAACGACAATGCGATGTCCATTGGCTCAAACGTCGGCGGCATGGCGAAATTGCTCAGCCGTATGCGCGTGAAACCGGGCTACTTCGCCTTTAAGCGCTGGTACCGCAGCACCGTGGGCCGCGTGAAGCCGGTGTACGAGCTGGCACACAGGGTCAAGGAGGGCGTGAAGGACGCCATCCTGCCCGAGAATATGTTTGACGACCTGGGCTTTTACTACCTCGGTCCCATAGACGGGCATGACGTCGCCGCGCTGGAGAGCGCCATAGCCTGGGCGCGGGATATGCGCGTGCCCGTGCTGCTGCACGTCATTACCCGCAAGGGCCGGGGCTATCCGCGCGCGGAGCTGGACCCGGAGCTTTACCACGGCGTCGGCCCATTCGACCCCGCCAAGGGCGTGGCCAGAAAGAGCGGCGGCAGTTTTTCCGCTGCGGTGGGCTCGGCGCTGTGCCGCGCTGCGGAGCGGGACGGGCGCGTCTGCGCGCTGACGGCGGCGATGGCAGACGGCACCGGCCTTGCAGGTTTCGCTGCAAAGTACCCGGAGCGCTTTTTTGATACGGGCATCGCCGAGGGCCACACCGTGGTGATGGCGGCGGGCATGGCAAAAGAGGGGCTCATCCCCGTGGCCTGCGTGTATTCGAGCTTTTTGCAGCGCGGCTTCGACATGCTCATCCACGACGTGGCGCTCCTGCGCCTGCACGTTGTGCTCGGCGTGGACCGGGCCGGGCTGGTCGGCGAGGACGGGGAGACGCACCACGGCGTCTTTGATATCGCCTACCTGGGCGCGGTGCCGGGCATGACGGTCTGGTGCCCCGCCTCCTTCCGCGAGGCGGAGGACATGCTGGAGCGAGCGCTTTTTGCAGAGAGCGGTCCCGTGGCTGTCCGCTACCCCCGCGGCGGCGAGGGCGAGTATCGTGAAGGCGGCGCACAGGCGCTAGAATGCCTGCGCGAGGGCGGGGACGTGTGTATCGCCGCCTACGGAACGATGATAAACGAGGCCTTGGGCGCGGCGCGCGCGCTTGAGGCGGAGGGCATATCTGCCCGCGTCCTCAAAATAGGCCGCGTACTGCCGCTGGAGGCGGAGCCGCTGCTGGCTGCGGCGCGGGACTGCGGCAGGCTGGTCGTGGCGGAGGAGGTATGCGCCTCGGGCTGCATAGGTGGGCGTATCCTCGCCGCCGCCGGAGGCCAGGCGGGCTTCAAGTGCCGCCTGCTGAATCTGGGCGAGGGCATAGTCGGCCAGGGCGGGACGGAAAAGCTCCGCGCTCTGGCGGGGATCGACGCCGCGGGCATAGCTGCGGCCGCAAAGGAGCTGATGGCATGAGCGGCACGAGACTGGACCAGCGCCTGGTGGAGCTCGGCCACTTCGAGAGCAGGGAGAAGGCGCGCGCCACGATAATGAGCGGCCTCGTTTTCGTGAACGGCCAGCGGGCGGACAAGCCCGGCATGCCGGTAAAGGAGGACGCTGCCATAGAAGTGCGCGGCTCGGCCTGCCCCTATGTCTCCCGGGGCGGCTTCAAGCTGGAGAAGGCCCTGCGCGTGTTCCCAATATCGCCCGAGGGCCTCACCTGCATAGACTGCGGCGCCTCGACGGGCGGCTTCACGGACGTGCTGCTCAAAAACGGTGCGGCGAAGGTCTACGCTGTGGACGTGGGTTACGGCCAACTGGCCTGGAGCCTGAGGAGCGACAGCCGCGTCGTGGTCATGGAGCGCACGAACGCGCGCGCTCTCACGCCGGAGATGTTCCCTGAGGCCATGGACATGGCCGTCATGGACCTCAGTTTCATTTCGGTGCGCCTCGTGCTGCCCGCGGTGCATACGCTGCTGCGCGAGGGCGCGCCGGTGGTCTGCCTCATAAAGCCGCAGTTCGAGGCGGGGCGCGAGGACGTTGGGAAGAAGGGCGTCGTGCGCGACGCCGCCGTCCATGAGCGCGTGCTGCGCGATTTCCTGGAGGCCGCCCCCGGCCTGGGCTACAGCGTCATGGGTCTGGACTACTCGCCCGTGCGCGGCCCCGAGGGCAATATCGAATACCTGGCTTACCTCAAAAAGGGCGCCTTCGAGGCCCCCATCCCGGACGCTGCCGAGATAGTCGCCGCGTCCCACAGAGAGCTGGCGAAGTGATGAAAAAAATCGTCCTGGCCCCGAACCCCTACCGCGACAGGGGCCTTGTCCTCACCAACCGCGCAAAGGAGCTGCTGGAGCTTGATGGGCGCGAGACGGTCGTCTCCCCGGTGTTTGTGGACGTGCCGGGGGACTCGAACATGGTCCCGCTGCGCCGCGCGGCGGAGGAGGCGGAGCTCATAATCTCCTTCGGCGGGGACGGTACCTTCCTGCATGTCGCGAGGCAGACCTTGGGCATGAGGATACCCCTGCTCGGCGTCAACGTCGGCACCAAGGGCTTCATGGCAGGGCTGGAGCCAGAGGACATAGAGCTCGTCCGCCGCGCCGCTGCGGGCGGCTACCGGCAGAGCCTGCGCATGATGCTCGACATCGAGCTCCACCGCGCCGACGGCGAGGTAGTCCGCGACTGCGCCCTGAACGACGCCGTGGTGAAGAGCGACGTCAACTGCATCGGCCTCACCGTCCGCGCGGACGATACGGAGATAACGGATTTCGCCGGCGACGGCGTCATCATCGCGACGCCCACCGGTTCTACGGCCTATTCCATGTCCGCCGGCGGCCCCATCGTGGAGCCGGAGGCGGCCAATATCATCGTCACGCCCATCTGCGCCCATATCATGGCGGCAAAATCCTTCGTGCTCTCGCCGGAGCGGACGGTCACGGTCATCCCTGAGCGCCTGCGCGGCCGCCGCGCCGTGCTCTCGGTGGATGGATCGGAGGGGCTTGTCCTCGGCAGCGGCGATGAGGTGCGCGCGCGCTGGTCGGGCAACACGCTGATAATGGCCGATATGGAGGTCAGAAGTTTTTACGACACCGCGCTCAGCAAACTTACAAGAGCCTGATAGCCCCCCAGGGGCCAGCATGACCGGAAAATAGGAGGGTTTGGAATGAAAAGAGCAAGGCAGAACATCATACTGGAGATAATAGCGGCCAAGGACATTGAGACGCAAAACCAGCTAATGCAGGCGCTCTCCGAGCTCGGGGTGAAAAGTACGCAGGCCACGCTCTCCCGCGACATCAAGGAGCTGCGCCTGGTGAAAGAGCTCTCGCCCAGCGGGCGCTACCGCTACGCCCAGCCCGCGCAGGACGAGGCCGCCAGTCACAATGAGAAACTGCGCAAGATATTTAAAGAGGGCGTCGTGTCCTGCGACACGGCCATGAACCTCATCGTGCTCAAGACCCTCCCGGGCCTAGCCTCGGCGGCCAGCTCCGCCATGGACGGCATGGAGCTGCCCTCGCTCGTCGGCACCGTCGCCGGGGACGACACGGTGTTCCTAGCCATGCGCGACGTGAAGAGCGCGGAGCAGTTCTGCGAGGAGATAAGAAAGCTGTTCTGAGAGGGAAAGAGGCAAGAGCGGGATGCTGACAGAGCTCCACATTGAGAATATCGCAGTCATAGAGCGGGCGGACATAGAGCCGGGGCCGGGGCTTAACGTCCTGACCGGCGAGACGGGCGCGGGCAAGAGCATAGTCATAGACTCGCTTGAGGCCATCCTCGGCGCGAGGGCTAGCCGGGAGCTCGTGCGAACCGGCGCGCAGAACGCGGCCGTCTCCGCCGTCTTTGACGACGAGCGCGCCGCGCGCTGGCTGGTGGAGCACGACCTCGAACCCGTGGGGCAGTACGACCCGGACACCGGCGAGGGCGAGCGCATAGTCATCCGCCGCCGCATAAGCGCCGAGGGCAAGAGCTCGGCGCTCGTGAACGGGGAGAACGTCACTGCGGCCGAGCTGCGGCAGCTTGGCGCGCTGCTGCTGGATATCCACGGCCAGAACGACGGCCGCCAGCTGATGGACGAGACGCGGCACCGCGATTACCTGGACGGCTTTGCGGGGCTCGCGCCGCAGCTGGAGCGGCAGGGCAGGCTGTACGAGGAATACAGGCAGGCCCTTTCGGCGCTCAGGAAGCTGGAGATGACGGAGGCCGAACGCGAGCGGCGGGAGCGCGAATACCGCATGACCGCCGACGAACTGGCGGCGGCGAACATCCGCCCGGGCGAGGAGGAGCAGCTGCTGGCCCGGCGCGAGCTCCTGCGCAACTCCGAAAAGCTGACCGAGGCCCTGGACGCGGCCTATGAGGCGCTCTACGGCGGGGAGGACAGCGCGGCGGAGCAGGCGGGAAACGCCTCCGGTTGGACGGAGCGCGCGGCGTCCCTGGCTCCGGAGCTGGACGAGGCCCTGGCTGAAATAGAGAGCGCCCGCGCCTCTATAGAGGACGCGGCGGAGCGCCTGCGTGATTTCAGGGAGAGCCTGGACTTTTCCCCCGGCGAGTACGACGCGCTGGAGACGCGCCTCAGTCAGCTCCGGCGGCTGGAGAAAAAATACGGCGCAGACGAGGCCGGCCTCGCTGCGCTGCTGGAGGCTGCGCAGAGGGGCCTGGAGGAGCTGGACGGCTCCGAAGAAAAGCGCCGCGAACTCGAAGCCGAGCTTGCAAAAAGGAAGAAAGCGGCGTATAATTCCGCAAAAGAGCTCTCGCAGCTCCGCCGCGCCGCGGGCGAAGAGCTCAGGCAGCGCGTAGAGCAGGGCCTGAGGGAGCTTTCCATGCCCTCCGTGCGCTTTGAGACGGAGATAGTCCCCCTGGAGGGCGAGCCTGGCTTTGACGCCACTGGCATGGACGAGGTGCGCTTCCTCATGTCCGCTAACGCGGGCGAGGCGCCGGGGCGGATATCGAAGATAGCCTCCGGAGGCGAGCTTGCGCGCATCATGCTTGTGATGAAGGACGTGCTCTCGGAGCGGGACGGCACGCCTGCAATGGTGTTCGACGAGATAGACGAGGGCGTTTCCGGCGTCGCGGCCCAGCGCGTGGCCGAGAAGCTGGCGCGGCTCTCGAAAAAGAAGCAGGTCATTTGCGTGACGCACCTGCCCCAGATAGCCGCCATGGCCGATACGCACTTCCGCATTGAGAAGACGGAGCGGGACGGCAGGACGTATACCAAGGTCACACCGCTGGAGCGCGAGGGCCGCATCCGCGAGTTGGCTCGGCTCCACGGCGGGGCGAACATAACGGACACGACGCTGGCGAGTGCTGCAGAGCAGCTCGACGCGGCGAGCGAATACAAAGGGGGAATATAGAAATGACCTACGGCGAGAAGGCAAAAGAGCTGAAGGATACCCTCAACTGTGCGCAGAGCGTCGTTGTGGCGCTGGATGAGCTGACGGGTCTGGATGAGAAGACCTCGAAGGCCCTGAGCACCGGCATGGGCGGCGGCCTGCGCTGCGGCGAGGCCTGCGGCGCCTATTGCGGCGCGGTGCTGGCCATAGGCATGACCGTCGGCGCGGACGGCATGGGCAAGCCGGGCGGCAGGGTCGCCATGGCGACGAAGCAGCTTGCCGCTGAATTCAAAGAGAAGTTCGGCGCCATCCGCTGCGAAGATCTGCTGGCCATGAGCGATGATGACCACAGCGTATGTTATGGCTTCTGCGAGTGGTGCGCCGACAAGGCGGCGGAGATAATAGGCAAATAATCTAAAGGCAAAAATTGAAATATGAAGGGGAAAGATCGATGCAGATTTACGAGGAACTCAGGGCGCGCGGGCTGATCGCGCAGGTGACGGATGAGGAGGAGATACGGGAGCTCATAAACGCGGGCAAGGCTACGTTCTATATAGGCTTTGACGCGACGGCGGATTCTCTCCACATCGGCCACTTCATGGCCCTTAACCTCATGCGCCGGCTCCAGCTCGCGGGCAACAGGCCCATAGCCCTGCTGGGCGGCGGCACGACCATGGTCGGAGACCCCTCGGGCCGTACCGACATGCGCCAGATGCTGACGCAGGAGAAGATACAGGAGAACGCCGCCAAGTTCAAGGTCCAGATGGCGAAGTTCATAGACTTCTCCGAGGGCAAGGCCCTCATGCTGGACAACGCCGACTGGCTGCTCGGTCTCAACTATATCGAGCTGCTGCGCGACGTGGGCGCGCACTTCTCCGTGAACAACATGCTGCGCGCCGAGTGCTACAAGCAGCGCATGGAGAAGGGCCTCTCCTTCCTGGAGTTCAACTACATGATAATGCAGTCCTACGACTTCTACCACATGTTCAAGGAGTACAACTGCGTCATGCAGTGCGGCGGCGACGACCAGTGGTCGAACATCCTGGGTGGCACGGAGCTCATAAGGCGCAAGCTGGGCAAGAACGCCTACGGCATGACCATCACGCTGCTGCTGACGAGCGAGGGCAAGAAGATGGGCAAGACGCAGTCCGGCGCGGTGTGGCTCGACCCGAACAAGACCAGCCCCTTTGAGTTCTACCAGTACTGGCGGAATATCGACGACGCGGACGTCATCAACTGCCTGCGCAAGATGACCTTCCTGCCTCTGGAGCAGATAGACGAGATGTCGAAGTGGAAGGACGCGCAGCTGAACGAGGCGAAGGAGATACTTGCCACGGAGCTTACGGCGCTTGTCCACGGCGAGGAGGAGGCGCAGAAGGCGAAGGCCGGCGCGCGCGCCATTTTCGGCGGTGGCGGCACGGAGCACATGCCTGAGACGGAGATAAGCGCCGAGGACCTCACCGACGGCGCGGTAGATATCCTGACGCTGCTGGTAAAGACGGGCCTGTGCAGCTCGAAGAGCGACGCCCGCCGCAACGTCCAGCAGGGCGGCGTGACGGCAAACGACGAGAAGGTAGACGACATAGCCAAGGCCTTCACCGAAGCCGACCTGAAAGCCGGCGTCGTCCTCAAGAGAGGCAAGAAGAACTTCAACAAGGCGATAATGAAATAAACCATAAGCCCCCGTCCTGCGGAAACAGGACGGGGGCTTTTTTCATCCTAGGCGAGCGGGTCATACTGCCGTATTTTTGCAAACTCGGCTTCGACCAGCTTTTTGAAGTTGACTATCGTAGGATTTTTTATGCCTTCGCTGCTTGTGAGATAACCGTATACTACTTCAATGGTGGGCGTTATTGGAATATAAGCCCCAAGAACATGCAGCTTGCCGGCTCGCGGGAATATCTGGCGAGCGTGCGGGCCGGTATGGGGCGCATGACGAGGGACGAGGGGCTGTGCTTCCTGGTGTTCCTGACGGCAATAATCCTGGCTTTCACAAGGAGCCTGTATGCGGAGCTGCTGCCGGGCCTGGCGCCAGCTTATGCGTTCGCCGCCTGTGCCATAATCCTGTTCCTTATACCGGGCAAATCGAGCCGCCGCATAGTAAACTGGAAGACGGTGGAGCGCGGTGTGGACTGGGGCCTGCTGTACATGTTCGGCGGCGCGCTCTCTCTGGGCAAGCTGCTGACCGGAACGGGCGCCGACGTGGCGATAGGTACCCTCATAGGCGGGGCGGGGATAAGCGGGACAGCGGGTTTGGTGTTTGTCATAGTGACCTTCACGCTTGCCATGAGCGACCTCACCAGCAACGGGGCGACAGCCTCGATGTGCCTGCCCATCACCATGTCCATCGCGTCCGCCCTTGGGACAAACGCCACGCCGCTGCTGTATATAACGGCGATAGGCATCAACCTGTCCTTCACCATGCCGACCTCGATACGGGCCATTCCCGTGGGTTACGGGCTCAAGCCCTCCTTCCTGGCAAAACGGGGCATCGTGCTCTCCGCCATAATAATAGCGGAGATGACGCTCCTGGGCTGGGCCCTTATCAAGTTCTGGCCGGCCTTCAGCCTGTAAAAAGAGCGCTTCGCCTGCCGCAGGGCATGCGAAGCGCTTTTCGTTTTTTGTATGGCGCCGCCCGGCTCAGCGCTTGGTCTCGATCTCCCCGTTTTCCTTCTCATACTCCCTGACGCAGTTGCGGATGAGGATGAGCACCTGGCTGTTGGCGGAGCGGCCCTCGTAATCGGCGACGACGTGGAGCTTGTCAAGCAGCGTGTCGTCTATTCTTATCGTCAAACTCTTGATTGCCATAAAATAACCTCATATTACACACAATTTATGTTCATTTTATGTGTGAATTGTGTTAATATGCAGTTATGACGTCAATCAGACGTCAAAACATTTTCGGGAGGCAGGAGAGATGCCGGATTTTGAGAGGCTGTACCACATACTTTTCAACGCGATGACGGACGCGCTCAGGAAGCTGGAGGCAGGCGAGCCGCTGGAGGCGGCGCGGCTGCTCATGGAGGCGCAGAGACGCACGGAGGAGCTGTATATCGAGGCATGAATAAACCGCCGCCCGGCCGGGCGGCGGTTTTTATATCATTCAGGCAGCTTGCAGACGTCTATCCACTCCAGGGCGTTGGAGTATTTCCAGAGCTCGTCCATGTTCAGCTCGATGGCGCTGGCGCCGCTGCCGACGGCGGGGTAGACGGTCTCGAAGCGCTTCAGGCTCTCGTCCAGGTAGACGTCCACGCCCTCGTTGATGCCGAAGGGGCAGACGCCGCCCACCGGGTGGCCGACCAACTCCAGCACCTCGTCGGCGGTCAGCATCTTGGCCTTGAAGTGGAACTTATCCTTGAACTTGTGGTTGTCTATCCTCGCGTCGCCGGCGGCGAGGATGAGCAGCGCCCCGCCCTCCGGCTTTTTGAAGGACAGGGTCTTGGCTATCCGCGCGCCATCGACGCCCAGGGCCTTGGCCGCAAGCTCCACCGTGGCGCTGGAGACCGCGAACTCTATGACGCGGTCCTCCATGCCGAACTGACGGAAATACGCGCGCCCTCTCTCAATGGACATGTCTACTTCTTCCTTTCAAGTTATTTGCAGAACCATTCCAGCAGGTCCAGCGTCCCGCTGCCCTGGGCCATTGCCAGGCTCTCCGTGAGCAGCACGTCGTCTATGTCGTAGTACTGTACGAAATAGCTCAGGGTCATCTCGCTGTACTTGCGGTAGTCGATGACGTAGACGTTGTGGTAGTGCTGGCTCAGGTAGGGCGCGAAGGGATTCCCGAAGGAGTCCTTGATGACGACGCAGTTGGGGCCGTCCGGAAGGTCGTTGTTCGTGATGGTGACGAGCGGGTGGTCGCCGCCCAGGAAGGTCATGTACTTCGAGTAGATGCTCGACTTGGACATATCCGTCAGCACCGGCCAGGGGAAGGAGCTGCCGTTGTCCTTCGTGATGGTCATGCTGATGTCGCCCGGCGGATCGTAGGCGAGAACGTTGTCCTCGCGCAGCTTGGAGCTCTGTGAGCAGCTGCCGTAGAAGGAGCCGAGGAAAGGCCCCATGTCCAGCTCCTCGAAGTCCTCCAACGGTACGGGCTCGAAGCCCGCGACGGCGCAGAACTGCTCGTAGGAGTAGTAGGCGCCCAGGGCCGTCCAGTGGTGGTCGGTGCGGAAGTAGAGGTACTCGTCGTTGTGCTCTATGAGCGTGTTGAAGACGTTTACCTTCTGCACCTTGTCGCTCTCCTGGGAGAAGATGTAGCTGATGGTCTGCCCCTGGTCGGTGCATTTGAGCTTCTCCATGTATTCGGAGGAGACGACGACGCCGACGCTCGTCGGTATGAGGATGTCGTAGAGCTTCGCGTCGTATTGTTCGAGCATCTCGGCGCAGGAGTTCACGAGCTTCACGTGCCTGTCGGAGCCGTACTGCGAGAAGCCGTAGTAGGCGAAGGCGGCGTCGCCGATTTGCAGGACGTTGCCGTAGATGACCTCCGTCTCGTCGTCCACCTCCAGGCCGCCCCAGTGCTCGACGGACTCCTCCGGCGGGGAGGTGAGCACCACCTCGGGCGTCGGCGGGGGAGTAGGCGTAGGCGTGGGAGCGGGGGTCGGAGTGGGTTCGGGCGTGGGCGTCGGCTCCGCGGAGGCGGCGGGCGTCTCGTCCGCCGGTGGCAGCTCATCCGCCTCGCCAATTTCGCCATAGATGACGACGTCGTTCAGCCCGTGCAGCTCGCCCAGGCGCGCGGAGGCAGCCAGCCAGTAGTCGCGGAAGGGGAAGGTGTCCGAAAACCACAGGCCGATGCCGTCAAAGTACTCGCCCGAGAGCAGCGTGTCCACGGAAAACTCGGGGAACTCTGTGAGCTTGCGCTTCTCGCTGGCAGACTCCGTGGGCCGCAGGGGTATGATGAAGGCGACTATGGCGAGCGCAAAGAGCAGGGTGAAAAAGGGCATGGCAAGGCGCCGCCTGCGCTTTAAATCCTCGCGCCGCTTCGCGCGGGGTGACTTGTTCTTGTCGTCTCGGCTCATTCACGCACCTCAGAACTGGAAGTAGATGAAGGGGTTGTAGCTGTCGCCCACGAGCGAGGCCGTGGAGAGCAGCAGCAGGAGAATGGGGAAGAGGACGTAGGCTGCAAAGTCGTGCAGCCTCGTCCCGGCCCGGCTCCGCCGGAGCCGCCTTGCCGCGCCGTTTGCCATAGTCTTTACGAGCGGCGTGCAGGCGATGGCGGAGACGGCGAGAAGGAAGACGTTGTTGCGGAGCAGCGTGACGGAGACGAAGTCCGTGCCCGCGTTGCCGTTCGCGCCGAAGAGGCCGAGGAATACCGTCCAGCCCAGACGCACGTCCGTGAAGTGGAAGAGTATCCAGCCCGTGAACACGACGAAGAGCAGGTAGATGTGCGGCAGGATGTGCAGCTTTTCAAAGAGCCGCTTGAGGAAAAGGCGCTCTGTGAGGATGAAAACGAAGAAATAGAGCCCCCAGAGTACGAAATTCCAGTGCGCCCCGTGCCAGAGACCGGTGAGCGCCCAGACGACGAAGAGGTTGAGCACCGAGCGCGCCTTGGAGCACTGACGCCCGCCGAGGGGGATGTAGACATAGTCGCGGAAGAAGGTGCCGAGGGAGATGTGCCAGCGCCGCCAGAACTCCGTTACGGTCTTGGAGAGGTAGGGGTAGTCGAAGTTTTCCAGGTAGTGCAGTCCGAGCATCCGGCCCATGCCTATGGCCATGTCGGAGTAGGCGGAGAAGTCGAGGTAGATCTGCATCATGAAGGCCGCGACGCCCACCCAGGCGCCGAGGGCCGAGAGGCCCGAGAGCGAGGCGAGGTTCTCCGAAAAGAGCGAGGCGTTGGAGGCCGCGTCCGTCGTCAGCAGCAGCTGATCAGCCAGCGCGCCGCAGGGGTTGGCGAGCAGGGTCTTTTTCGCCAGTCCGACGGTGAAGCGGCTGATGCCGGGCAGGATGTCCCGGCTGTCTCGCTCGACAAAGAGCTCGTGCGCGATGGTCTTGTAGCGCACTATAGGCCCCGCCACGCACTGGTGGAAGAGCGAAGCGTAGAGCAGGACGTTCAGATAGCTCGGCTGCGCCTCGGCATCGCCGCGGTAGACGTCCACGACGTAGGTGAGCAGCTGGAAGGTGTAAAAGGAGATGCCTATGGGCAGAGCTATGTTCGCGACGAACTCCGGCACCTGCCCGAAGACGGAGCAGACGAGCCCCGCATACTTGAAAAAGCCGATGAGCGCGATGTCTATGGCGCAGGAGACGACGACCCAGAGCTTCCTGCGCCCCTGCGAGTCCGCCTTTTCTACCCTCAGCGCGCAGAACCAGGAGCAGAGGGACATGAACATGAGCAGCAGGACGTATTTCGGCTCGCCCCAGGCATAGAAAATGAGGGAAAAGACCAGCAGGGACATATTTTTTGCCTCCCTGCCCCTGCACAGCACGTACACCAGGAGCGAGAGGGGCAAAAAGGCGTAAAGGAAGATGAGGCTGGAAAATACCATATATAAGCTCCGTACCGTCAGATTTGGCATCACAGGAAAGCATAGCCAATACAAAGGTAATTATATACCAGCCGCGCCCGCCCTGCAAGGCGGAATTCGACAAAGCGCGCAAAAAGGCCGCGCCCGGGGGGCGCGGCCCGTTTTTCCGGTTCAGCTTTCGGCCTCGTAGAGCAGCAGGGAGCCATCCTCGCCGCTCTGGGCGATCTGGAGCGCCGTGCCGTCCTGGAGGACGAGGCAGTAGTGCGGCGTGTCGTAGAAGACCAGGCTGAGGTCGATGAACTCGCCCTTGGGCAGGCGGTTTATCCAGAAATACTCTCCGCCTGTATCGTAGAGCACCAGCGCGTCGCCTGCGGCGAGGGTCGAGCTGCGCAGGGAGATGGAGCCCATGTCCGCCACCGCAGTGACGCGGCATTTCACAAGGTACTGCGCGTCCTCTGAGGCGGGCAGGACGACGACCGAGGCGAGCGGCTCGCTCTCGTCGGCCTCGTCGGCAAAGTCGATGGTGAGCCCGCCGCTGCCGCCGCTGTGCGAGCCGTCGGGCAGATACTCGGCGCGGATAAGGCCGCCCAGCTCCTCGTAGGGCACGGCGAAATCGACCCTGCCCCGCGCGCCCGCGGCCACCTCGCCCACCTGGGCGAAGATGACGAGTGCGTCGTCCGTGAGATACCAGGCGTCGGTGTCGAAGACGCGCTCGGTGAAGCCCTCAATGTCGAAAAGCTCCTCCTCGTCCTCCCCTGCGTCGGCCAGAATGGCTTCTGTCAGCGCTTCGCGCAGGGCGGCGGGGTCTGTCGCAAGCTCGTCGAGCGAGATGGCCTCGCCGGTGACGGTGCTGAAGGTCTGGCCGAAGTAGTCGTAGCTGCCGTGCGCGCCGCCGGAGTAGGAATAGGTCCGGCAGAGTAGGCTGAGCACAGTGCCGTCGCCCCGGGTGACCGTTCCGCTGCTGCTCCAGCCGTGGGCGAGCCAGGTCTCGCGCCCGGCCTCGTCCAGGGCGTCGAAGGCTTCGCAGGCGGCCTTGTAGGCCTCACGCGTGCTCTCCTCAGTGGCTTCGAGCGCGCCTTGCAGGGCATCGGTTATTGCCTTGGCGGCCTCGTCGCGGCCCTCGATGCTGACCGTGGGCAGCAGGGCGTCCGCCTTGAGCACTATGTATCCCTCGTAGGTGTTGGCGAGCCCGCTTTGCTCGCAGCTGACGAAGATGGTGCCGTCAAAAGGCTCGGGAGTCTCCAGCGGCTCGGGCGAGGCGCTTGGCGCAGGCGCGGCCGTGACAGTTGGCGTCGGCTCCGGCGAAGCCGAGACCTCCGCCTCCCGCGTCCCGCAGCCCGCCAGCGCGGTCAAAAGCCCCAGCGCCATAAGTAATGCAGCGGCTTGTCTTTTCAAGCGTAACACCTCCAATGTGTCAGCGTTATAGGCCCGTATTAAAGACAGCAAAACCGCTGCCTTTGTTCCCGTTCCGCTGTGCGGCAAAAAATAGCTATACAAAAGCGCTTTTTGCGTATATGCTTGTAGTCGGAGCAGAGCTCAAAGAGGAAAGGAGACGACAGCATGTCAAAGAAAAAGATGACAGTACCGGATTTCAAGAAATACAAGCAGGAGGGGCGCAAGTTTACCTATGTCACGGCCTACGACTACACCACGGCCTCCATCGTAAACGAGAGCGAGACGGAGGTCGTGCTCGTGGGCGACTCGCTGGGCATGGTAATGTTGGGCTACGACACCACCGTCGGCGTCACGCTCGACGACATGATACACCACATCCGCCCCGTCGTTAAGGGTGCGCCGGACACCTTCGTCGTGGGCGACATGCCCTTCGGCAGCTATCAGGAAAGTCCTGAGCAGGCCATACGCAGCGCCTGCCGCATCCTCATGGAGACGAACTGCGACTGCGTCAAGCTGGAAGGCGGCGCGGCCATGGCAGAGACCATCCGCCGCATGGTAGAGGTGGGCATCCCCGTCATGGGCCACATCGGCCTGACGCCGCAGTCGGCCTCCAGCTTCGGCGGCTTCAAGATGCAGGGCGGCACGCCGGAGGGCGCGGCAAAGCTCGTCGCGGACGCGAAGGCGCTGGAGGCGGCGGGCGTCTTCTCCATCGTGCTTGAGTGCGTACCGAGCGGCGTCGCCAAGGCCGTGACCGAGGCCGTGGGCGTTCCCATCCTGGGCATAGGCGCGGGGCCGTACGTCGATTGCCAGGTGCTGCTTACGCACGACCTGCTGGATATGTACGGCGACTTCACGCCCCGCTTCGTCAAGCAGTTCGCCCACATCCGCCGCGCGATGGTAGAGGGCCTGAACGCCTTCCACGAGGAGGCGCTCTCCGGCCAGTTCCCAACGCCGGACTACAGCTTCAACCGTGTCGTCGAGGGCTACGAGGTCTGAAACGAGCGCAAAAAGCCGCCCATCGGGCGGCTTTTTTGCATTACGGGGCCTGCTTTTCCGTCAGGTACTGCCTTATCTCGGCCTCGACGGCGCGGACCTCCTCCTCGAAGTTCTGGGACGAGACGCGCGTAGCGCCCGCGCCGAGGATTATAAGCTGCTCCGTCGTGTCCGAGGTGACGACGCGCGTGGGATACTTCCTCGCGATCTCGTGCGTCGTCTTTTCAATGTACATGTCCGCCGTCTCGGCCTCTTTGGTGTATACGACGTAGAGGTTGTGGTATTTTTCCACCTCGCGCTCCGCGCCCTTGACCTTGTAGGCGTCAAAGACGAGGATGGGTACGATCTTGCGGTAGCCAGCGTAGTTGCAGAGGATGTCCATGAGCCGCCCGCGCGCGGCGTCGAGATTGCCCTCGGCTATCTCGCGCAGGCTGTCCCAGGCGAAGATGACGTTGTAGCCGTCCACCAGCAGGTGCTCCGGCCCCTGCGGGCCGGGCCTGGCCGCGCGGCGGGAGGTGGAAGGCTGCTCCGGGCGGCGCACCGGGCGCATGGCCTGGACGCTGTCGCGCCGGATGGGGCCGTAGGCGCGCTCGAAGATGGCCATGAGCTCCTTGTCCGCTGCGAGCATGCCCCGGTAGTCCGCCGCGCGCGCGGCGCGCTGCTCCGGCTCTTCCCGGGAAATGCGCTCCTCGCGGGCAAATATGCTCGGCAGATGCATCCGCGCCGGGGCCTCGTCCCAGCGGACGAGTACGCCCGCGCCGTGGCTGCAAAAGACGGAGTCGGCCGTGTTCTCCGTGTCGGCGTCCGCGTCGTAGCCCGAGGCAGCGATGACGGCCTCGGCGTTGTGACAGGGAGCGTAGCCTGCGGGCAGGCAGCTGAGAGTGCCGCGCCCGCGCGTGTAAGCGGCCAGTTCGCGCGCGTAGCCCCGCAGTTCCGAGACCGGCGCGCGCCCGCGGATGACCGTACCCTCGGCCTCCGTCTCAGGCGGCTCAAACTCGGCGCAGAGCCGGGGCATGTCGGCCAGCGCGCGGCCTACGGCCTCCTGCGGCAGGCGGAGCGTAAACTCGTACCAGGGCTCCAGCAGGACGCAGCCGCCTCTCGCCGCCGCCGAGCGCAGGCCCTGGCGCACGGCGCGGTAGGTCGCCTGGCGGAAGTCCCCGCCCTCCGTGTGCTTCGGGTGCGCGCGCCCGGAGCGAAGGGTTATCTTCACGTCCGTAAGCGGCGCGCCGGTGAGCGGGCCGAGGTGAGATCTCTCGGCCAGGTGCGTCAGTATGAGCCTCTGCCAGTTCGCGGCCAGCTCATCCTCCCGGCAGTCGGCTGAAAGCTGCACGCCGCTGCCCCGCGGCCCGGGCTCAAGCAGCAGGTGGACCTCGGCGTAGTGCCTGAGCGGTTCAAAGTGGCCAACGCCCTCGACGCGGGCGCTGATCGTCTCGCGGTAGAGGATGCCGCCCTCGTCGAAGCCGACCTTGAGCCCGAAGCGCCGTTCTATGAGGCTCTGCATGATTTCGAGCTGCACCTCGCCCATGAGCTGCAAGTGCGCCTCGCCCAGGCGCGAGTCCCAGACGACGTGGAGGGCCGGGTCCTCCTGTTCCAGCTCCCGGAGCTGGCGGAGCGCCGTCTGCGCGTCGCAGCCCTCGGGCAGCAGCACCCGATAGCTCAGCACAGGCTCCAGCGCGGGGGCCTCGGCATCGGGCTCAAAGCCCAGGCCCTCGCCGGGGCGGCTCTCGGCCAGGCCCGTGACGGCGCAGACCGTGCCTGCCGGCGCGGAGTCCAGCAGTTTGTATTTCGCGCCGGAGTAGAGCCGGAGCTGATCGGCCTTGGCGCGCCAGGGACGGCGGGCGTCGGGCCGGGAGGCGAGCTCGGCCTTGACGCGCAGCACTCCGCCGGTTACTTTGAGCCAGCTGAGGCGCTGCCCGTCCTCAGAGCGGGTTATTTTGAATATCCTCGCCCCAAAGTCTTCCCGCTCAGGCAGGGCAGGGGAGAGCCGTGGCAGGGCGTCGAGCAGCTCGTCCACGCCATCGAGCTTCAGCGCCGAGCCGAAGAAGCAGGGGAAGAGCTCACGTCGTGCCACGGCCCGCGAGAGCTGTTCGTCCGTCGGCTCCCGGCCCTCAGTTATCGTCTCAAGCAGCTCCTCGCTGCACAGGGCAAGCTCCTCTGCCGAGGCCGGGTCGGAGACGTCTATGCAGCCGGAGCCGAAACGGCTTTGCAGCTCGGCCAGGCGCAGGTCCCGGTCGGCGCCGGCAAGGTCCATTTTGTTGACGAAGATAAAGACCGGGACGCCGTAGCGTTCCAGCAGCCGCCAGAGCGTCTCCGTGTGGCTCTGCACGCCGTCAGTGCCGCTGACCACAAGCACGGCGCAGTCGAGCACCTGGAGCGTGCGTTCCGCCTCGGCGGAGAAATCGACGTGTCCGGGCGTGTCGAGCAGCGTGAGCTCGGCCCCGGGCAGGCTCAGGACCGCCTGCTTGGAGAAGATGGTGATGCCCCGGGCGCGTTCAAGCTCGTCCGTGTCGAGAAAGGCGTCCCGGTGGTCCACGCGCCCGAGCTTCCGCAGCGCGCCTGCGCGGTAGAGCAGCGCCTCGCTGAGTGTGGTCTTGCCCGAGTCCACGTGCGCAAGTATACCGATAACCAGCCTCTTCATCCGTTCCTATCCTTCCCGACGAGCGATCTGCCCACATTATAGCGCAAAATTTGCAGCCTGTACAATAGCATTTGCTTGCCCTTCCCGGCGGGTCTGGTATAATGGTGACGGAAAGCAAGAAAAATCGGAGGTTTGCGCATGAATATTGCAATGGTCATGATACCTAAGGTCTCGACGGTGTTCCTGCACGAGAACGACACGGTGCGCCAGGGGCTGGAGCGCTTCACGGTACACGGATACACGGCAATACCGGTGCTCAACGAGCACGAGCAGTATATAGGCAGCGTGACGGAGGGCGACTTCCTACGCCATATCCTGGCCACGGGCACGACGGACCCCAGGGCGCAGGAGCAGTTCCGCATAAGCGGCATAGTCCGGCGCGACTTCTGCCCGGCCCTGCCCATCGACGCCGACTTCCGCGAAGCGGTGCAGGCGACGCTGAACCAGAACTTCGTTCCCATTGTGGACGGCCGCGGAGCCCTCTGCGGCATCCTTACCCGTAGGAGCATGATAGAATATCTTGCCAAGAGCCTCGTGGAGCAGCGCGGCGGCCAAAACTGAAAACAAGCTGAAAAGAATCGCCCCAGATTTCAGTTTGGGGCGATTTTTTTGCCTCTAATCGGCGATTGGCACAAAATTGATATTTGAGAAGTACAAAGATTTGCGCGCCGCCACGTCCTCCAGCTTCTTGTAATTGAACACCATGCTGTGTTATTATATATAATTAGGTATTAAACTAAATCCGAGATCCGCAGCCCTGGGGGGGAGCCGGGACTGCAAGGGGAGATGTGTATGCAGGATGGAGCAGGATAGACAGAAGAAAGAGCGGGTGCCGTGGCTCAGACCGCGGCATCGGGTCGTGAGGAACATAGCGTATGCGGTTTTGTATCCTTATACAAAGCTCAAATACAATATAAAGATAGAGCCATTCAGAGAGCAGGGGGACAGGGCGTATCTCATCCTCATGAACCACCAGACGGCTTTCGACCAGTTTTTCGTAGGCATGACCTTCCGGGGACCGGTGTACTATGTAGCGAGCGAGGACCTTTTCTCAAACGGCTGGATATCGTCACTGCTGCGCTGGCTTGTCGCGCCGATACCCATCAAGAAACAGACCTCGGACGTAGCGGCGGTCAAAAACTGCGTCCGCGTGGCAAAGGAAGGGGGCACTATCGCCATCGCGCCGGAGGGGAACCGCACCTACAGCGGCCGGACAGGGTATATGAACCCTGCCATAGCCTCCCTGGCAAAGCTGATAAAGCTGCCCGTCGCCCTCTTGAGAATAGAGGGCGGTTATGGCGTTCACCCCCGCTGGAGCGACGTCGTCCGCCGCGGAAAGATGCGGGCCTACGTGTCGCGGGTCATAGAGCCGGAGGAATACGCCGGACTCTCAAAGTCTGAGCTGCTCGCCATCATCGAGGAGGGCCTCGCAGTGGACGAGGGCGTGGCCGACGGGCTCTACAAGTCGGGGCGGCGGGCGGAATACCTGGAGCGGGCGATGTACGTCTGTCCCTGGTGCGGGCTCTCGGAGTTTGAGAGCCACGGCAACGAGATAGAATGCAGGCGCTGCCGCCGGAAGATAAGTTACGGAGAGGACAAACGCCTGATTGGTGTGGGCTTCACCTTCCCCTTCGAGTTCGTCACGGACTGGTACGACTATCAGGAACAGTTCGTGCGCTCGCTGGACCTGACGAAGTGGACGGAAGAACCTTTGTACCGTGACAGTGTCCGGCTTTCCGAAGTCGTAGTGTACGAGCGCAAGGCGCTGCTGCGCCGCGATGCCTCCGTAAGCCTATATGGCGACAGGATAGTCATAGATGAAGGCAGCGGGGAGGAGCTGGTTTTCCCCTTCAGGGAGGTGAGCGCGGTATCGGTCCTGGGGAGGAACAAACTCAATATCTATCACGGTGAGAGGCTGTATCAGCTAAAGGGCGGCAAGCGTTTCAACGCGCTCAAATATGTGAACATATATTACCGCAGCAAAAATATGGGCAGAGGTGACAAGAGTGGAGAATTTCTGGGATTATAGTGTATGGAGCGGGTTGAATCTGGCGGCGGTGCTGCTCATGAGCTTGCTGGCGGCGAATGTACTCAAAAAGACGATAAAATTCCTTCAGGCCTCGCTGATACCGGCCTCTGTCCTGGGCGGCGGCATCCTCATCGTCGTCGCGGGACTGTACAAGTATTTCACGGGTGACGTGATGTACGACACCGCGTTTTTCGGAGGAAACGGCACAGAGGCGCTTGAGATCATTACATATCACACCCTTGCGCTGGGTTTCATAGCCTCTGCGTTCAAGCCCTCGGCCACAAAGATGACCAAGAAGCGCACCGTGGAGATATTCAATACAGGCGTGACCACCGTCTCGACATATCTGCTCCAGGCGGTGTTCGGCCTTGGCATCTCGATAGTCGCGGCTCTGGTGGTCTCGGGCTTTTTCCCTGCGGCGGGCATCCTGCTGCCCTTTGGCTACGGCCAGGGCACCGGCCAGGCGCTCAACTACGGCGGCATTTTTGAAAACGACTTCGGCTTTGTCGGCGGCAAGAGCTTCGGCCTTACCATCGCGGCCCTGGGCTTTTTGAGCGCGAGCATAGGCGGCGTTATACATCTGAACATCCAGAAGCGCCGGGGAAAGATAAAGCTCATGAAGGTCGAGGAAAAGGCCCTGCGCTCCGAGCAGATACAGTCCGACGACGAGATACCCATGCAGGAGAGCATCGACAAGCTGACCATCCAGATAGCCCTCATCGCGCTGGCATATCTGTTGGCCTACCTGCTCATGGACGTTCTTGGCCTGCTGCTGCCGAGCATGAAATCCGTCATCTACGGCTTCAACTTCCTGCTGGGCGTCCTGACGGCGACGCTGGTGAAGCTCCTTATGGGCTGGCTGAAGAAAAAGCGCATTATAAAGAAGGAATACACCAATGCCTTCCTGATGACCCGCGCGAGCAACTTTTTCTTCGACATCATGGTCGTCGCGGGTATCGCGGCTATACGTTTCAGCGTCCTCGAGGATTACTGGGGCATCATCCTCATCATGGGCGTCGTGGGCCTCGTGATAACGTATGTATACAACTACTTTGTGGCGAAGAAGCTCTTTCCTGAGTACGCGGAGGAACAGTTCCTCACCATGTACGGCATGCTGACCGGCACGGCCAGCACCGGCGTCATCCTCCTGCGCGAGATAGACGGCGAGTTCAAGACCCCGGCGCTGGACAATCTGGTGTATCAGAACTTCCCGGCAATAGTTTTCGGCTTCCCGATGATGCTGCTGGCGACCCTCGCCCCGGTGAAGCCCCTGCTGACGCTGCTGATACTCATCCTGTTTTTCATTGTAATGAACGTCATACTTTTCAGGAGCTATATATTCAGGCGAAAAAAGTGAGCGCCCGCGCGTAATAAGGCGCCCCGATGTACTCGGGGCGCCTTGTTTTTTAGCCCAGCCCCACGCTGGGCGCCGTTATTTCGAGCGTGCACAGGCCGTAGCTTTGCAGCAGCTTTATCTGCCCGCGCTCAGTCTTCCAGACCTCCCAGGAGCTGCCGGACTCTGTGGATTCCCCCGCGCTGTCCGCATCGGGTTCGCCGTAGAGTTCGGTGAGCCGTTCGGCGTAGGGGCCGGCTTCGGCGCCGGCGAGGTAGATGGAGACGGAACTGACCTTGCCCTCCGCGTCGTATACCGTGCTGGGCTCAGTCTCCTCACCGAAAAGCTCGGCGCTGTAGATGCAGCTGATGAGCGTCTCACCGTCGGCGGCGATGTTCTCCTTGCTTGTTTGTCGTATCGCCGGGATCACCGGCTTCAGTTTTCGGGCGTATCACCCGGTGCGCCGGATGCGACGAAGAAGCCGCTTTCGCCGTGCGTCTCGTTCAGCGCGGCCAGCGCTTCCTCGGCCTCAGCTCGCGTGGCGTACTGGCCTATGGTCACGATGTATTCGCCGCTGAGCGTCCGCAGCTGCGTCGCCGCCTCGGCGTGGTACTCCTCGCATAGCAGGCCCAGCTCGTCAGTATAGGTCATGGCCTCGGAGCGGAGGTAGTATACTTCATCCTCACCGGAGGGGGCGCTTTCAATAAAGTTCAGCATCAGCGCTCCCGGGTCGGAGTATTCGGTGATCTCACAGCTCCAGCCCTCGTTGAGGACTATGACTATGCCGTAGGACGAGTCGTCGAGTACCATAATGCGGTAGGCGTCGCGGACAGCCTCAGTGCCGAGCAGGCTCTTAAAGAGCGCGTCAAAGTCGATTTTCCGCACGCCACTGAGCGTGAGCTCCAGCCTGTTCGGAGCGGAAAAGCGGGTAACGCTGTAGTGAGGCGCGGCGCTCAGCTCGCCGGAGGCGCCCTCGAAGCTGAGCAGTACGCCCTCGCCCCGGTCCTCGACTTTGCCCTGCGCGCCGTCTGTAAGCTCGCCGCCGCTGCCTATCTGGAGCACCTGCACGATGCTCCCTAGTATGGGTATCTGCGCTGCATAGGTGTAGATGGGCATGATGTTTGCGCAGGCAAACAGCACGCAGACGACCGCCGCCGCGCTGGCCGCGAAGCGTCTCAGGCTCCTCAGGCGCGATCCCGTTCCCCGAGCGCGTCGAGCGCGGTATAGAGGTCGAGCGAGTCCTCCGGCGCCAGGGCGGCCTCGTCAGGCGGCTCCGACTCCGGCGGCAGCGCGTCGTCGAGGAAAGTGACCCGTGAATTTTGCCGCAGCAGGTCGAGCGCGCAGTTGATGACAATGCGCGTCATCCAGGAGGAGAAGTACTCCGGCGTTTTGAGTGCTTTGAGGCTGCGCAGCGCCTTGTAGGAGGCCTATCCCATGACGTCGAGGGCATCGTGCTCGTTTTTGACATAGGAGTAGGCAATTCGGTAGTATTTTGCCTTGTCAGCCTGAAAGCGCTGGGCAAATTCAAATTTGTCCATGAGAGGGAACATCCTTTTCGCAGTTGTGAAGAGCAGCTGCTCTGTATATTAGACAGTCTGCGGACGAAAATAGTTGAAAAGAGAATTGAAAATTTAATCGGCCCGGAAAAGTACGTCGCGAGCGCTAAAATTTGCATAAAAGAAGCCCGCATATAAGCGGGCAGAGCGGCAAGAATATAAGCGAGCCAAGGCTCAAAAGAGAGAAAAGGAGATGCAATTCGATGTCCACCAGGAGCAACAACCTCGTAAACCCGAACGCCCGCGAGGCCATGAACCGCTTCAAGATGGAGGCGGCCGGTGACCTTGACGTGCATTCACCACAAAACACTTATTAAAAACATACAAATTACCGTCCGTACATACAGCTATTTAGCACAAACAGCCTCTCATTGAGATTGAGAGGCCGTTTTTATGATCAAGGAGGGAATATGCCGGCAGGGAAGACCGAAAACATCAAACAGGTGCGGTTAAGTCAGTTGTTCCCGTTTGAGCGACATCCGTTCAAAGTGAATAATGATGCAGAAATGCTGAAAATTGTCGAGAGCGTGAAGCAGTACGGCGTCCTGTCCCCAGCCATCGCTCGGCCTTTGCCGGACGGCGGGTACGAGCTTGTATCCGGCCACCGGCGCAAGCGGGCGTGTGAGCTGGCGGGGCTGGAGACCATGTCGGTCATCGTCCGCGAGCTGGACGACGACGCGGCGGCGATCCTCGTCGTGGACAGCAATTTGCAGCGCGAAGGGCTGCTTCCGAGCGAGAGAGCGTTTGCGTACAGGCTCAAGCTTGAGGCAATGCAGCATCAAGGGCAAAGGAAAGATTTAACTTCGGTTCAAGTTGAACCAAAGTTAAGAGCAAGAGACGTTATTGCACAGGAAGTCGGTGAAAGTAGCGGTGTTCAAGTACAACGTTACATCCGCCTCACCGAGCTGATCCCGCCGCTGCTGGACATGGTGGACGAGCGCAAAATCGCGTTCAATCCGGCCTATGAGCTTTCGTTTCTGACCAAGGACGAGCAGCGCCTTCTTCTCGACGCGATGGACAGCGAGCAGGCGACGCCGTCGCTGTCTCAGGCACAGAGGCTAAAGCAATTCTCCCAGCGCGGCGAACTGACAGCTGAGGTCATGCGGGCCATCATGTCCGAGGAGAAGAAGCCGGAGATAGACCGCATCACCATCACCGGCGACAGGCTGCGCAAATACTTCCCGCGCTCCTACACGCCGAAGCAGATGGAGGAGACCATCATCAAGCTGCTGGAACAGTGGCAGAAGCGCAGAAAGCGCGAGGCGGAGCGCTGATTGAATACATATCCTAAGCCGGACAGTGCATGAAACTGCCCGGCTTTTTTGTTTGGAGGTAAATCGTATGTACCAGTACAAACCTGAAGATGTTGACTGCAAATACTGCGCCGAGTGGCGTCACAGGCGATGCCAGGCGGCGGGCTGCCCTTGGCTGGCGGAGCGCATAGAGGCCGGGAAGGTGAGCTATGCCACTGTTATCCTCAAGCTGTTCAGGAACGTTAAAGACGAGGATATTGTCAGGCGGTTCGGCCAGCTGGTGCAGAGCTTCAGCGGCTCGCTCTGGCTGAGCGCGGAACATGAATTCAATACCCGCCAGCTGCTGCAAAGCGTTGGCTTCGGAGCGTGGAGAGACCCACGCTATTTTTCTGCCCTTTATCTGTTCGGCTCCAACCGCACGCTGCTCAAACGGGCATGGAACGCCTGCCTGCCGAAAAGGTTCATACCCGAGTACATAACTCACGTCGGCATCTGCGTCGGCGACGGCTGGATGATCCACGCCGGAAGTCCCATCAGCTACATCAAGTTTATGGATTCGTATTACTCAGATAACTTTGTTGGATTCGGCAGGCTTCCTGCCCCCTGAAAGGAGAGATAACTTGGACGCAAGAATACCGAAGCTGCGCACTGAGGCCGCGAGGCTCAAGGCGCGCATAGAAAATCTCACGGCGCGCTACGACGCGACAATAGATAAAGTAACCGAGCTTGAGAACCTCGAGATTGTGGGCCTCGTGCGCGCGGAGAACATGAGTATCGAGCAGCTCGCCGCGCTCATCAAGGGAGGTGCCGCCGATGCGTAAACTCGCACCGCTTCTGTGCGCCGCCGCGCTCACGCTCTCGCTTGCCCTGCCTGCGGGCGCGTACTACGCCTCGAACGAGGACGGCGCGAACGAACCGGGCGGACCCATGACGAGCATCAGCGTCACGACGGAGCCGGTCTCGGAGCCTGAGCTGCCCTCGCTCGGCGGGCTGACGCCGGACGGTAACCTCGCGCTCATAGACGACATCCTCGACGGCAGTTACTACTCCAGCGAGGAGATTGGCGAGGGCGGCAAGATGCAGTTCGTGACAGTTGAGACGAAAAGCGGCAATGTCTTCTACCTCGTCATCGACCACAGCACCGGTGACGTCTACTTCCTCAACCTCGTGGACGAGTCCGACCTGCTCGCGCTGCTGGAGGATGAGGGCTACGAGGCCGAGTGCGACTGCGAGGTCAAGTGCGAGGCGGGCGAGGTGAACACCGACTGCCCCGTATGCCGCAACGACCTCAAGGGCTGCAAGGGCGAGGAACCCGAGCCGACGCCCACTCCGACCCCGGCTGCGACAACCGAGCCTGAAGATGAAGGCGGCTTCAACGCGGCAGCCATTCTTCCCATCGTACTCATCCTGCTGCTCATCGCGGGCGCTGCCGCGGCCTTTTTGAAGTTCCGCAAGAAGAAACCCGACACCAGCGGCGACACCGACCTCGACGACTACGAGTTCCCCGAGGACGACGAGGAGGACGAGGCCAAGTGAGATACCTCTTCACGAATAGCCCCTTCGGGGCCCTGATGACAAAGATACCGCCCGCGCCCAAACCCGACCCGCCGCCCAAACCGCCCGAGGGCCACTTCTGCTACGGCTGCGCAAGATATGGGCTGGGATGTGTCAGGCCGTGTTACAGGGACGCAGAGAGGAAATAAAGTGTGTTGTTATTATGCTGCTATTATGCTATAATAACGTACAAAGGAGGCGACGCATATGCCGCTTATTCGTCCCATTACAGATTTGCGCAACACAAATGAGATCTCGGACTTCTGCCATGCGCAGCGCGAGCCTGTGTTTATCACCAAAAACGGCTACGGCGACTTGGTGCTGATGAGCATGGAGACCTACGAGGATATGTTTGAAACTGCCCGCACCGACGCCGCAATAGCGGCTTCCGAGGCGGAGTACAAGAGGAACGGACGGCTCCACGACGTGAAGGACACCTTTGACGAGTTGAGGAGCAAGTACCTTGGATGAGAATGCTGCCTACACTGTTGGGCTGACCGACGAAGCCCGGCGGAATCTTGAGGGCATCTTCGCTTATGTGTCGAGGAACCTCCAGGAACCCGGCACCGCAGCAGCCCTTATTGACGAACCTGAGGCCGGTATCCTCTCGCTTGGCAATATGCCTCACCGCTGCCCCGAGCGGCGCAAAGGCATCTATGCCTGCAAGGACTACCGCCAGCTGCTGGTGAAGAACTACACAATAATATACAGCATCGACGAGCTGAACCGGAGGGTCGTAATACTGACCATCCGGTATTCACGAAGCAGCTTCTGAGATGCCGATACAACGCCGAGAGGCCAGCGAGAGCTGGCCTCTCGGCTGCGTCCGCCCATGTTTCAAAGAATAAGCTGTTGCACATCTGGCATAATTCTGATAATATAATGCCAGATAGGAGGCTGAGACTATGTTGAACATTCGTCCGGTTTCCGACCTTCGGAACAAGTTCTCGGAGATCGAGGAGACCGTCAAACGCGGGCAGCCCGTGTATCTCACGAAAAACGGCTATGGCTCCATGGTCGTTATGAGCCTTGAACAGTATTCGGCCCTGACCGAGAACGTGGAGGCCAAGCTGGACGAGGCTGACCGCGCCGCCGCCGAGGACACGCGCCGCTTTTCGTCCGACGAGGTGTTCTCGCGTGTGAGGGAGCGCATTGATGGACATAGGAAGGTATAAGCTGCGGATACTTCCTCTGTTTGAGGAAGACTTGAACGAGATAGTGGATTATTTCTCGCTACAGCTTGAGAACCCCGTCGCCGCGCTCGCGCTCGTGGACGATGTCGAACGCGCCATCAAGGAGCGCACCTCCTGCGCCGAGGCATTTGAGCCGTACAGGTCGGCTAAGGAGCGCAAGTACCCATACTACCGCATCTATGTGCGCAACTACGTCATCTTCTATGTCGTCATCGACGACGTGATGGAAGTCCGGCGCATATTGTACAACAGGCGGGACTTGCAGTCCCTCATATAAACCAAACACAACGCCGAGAGGCCAGCGAGAGCTGGCCTCTTTTATTTTTCTCGAAAGGATGAACATATGCAGACACTCATAATAACCGAAAAGCCCTCCGTCGCGCAGGCTATTGCCGCGGTGGTCGGGGCGCTGGCGCGTAAGGACGGGTACTTTGAGGGCAACGGGTATGTCGTGGGCTGGTGCCTGGGGCATCTGGCGCAGCTCGTAAGCGCCGAGGCATACGACCCGCAGCTCAGCCGCTGGCGCGTAGCCGACCTGCCCATACTGCCCCAGGACTGGCGCTACAGAGTGCCTCAGGACAAGCGAAAACAGTTCGGAATCCTGCGCGGCCTGATGCTCAGAGACGACGTCTCCCAGGTCATAAACGCCTGCGACGCCGGACGCGAGGGCGAGCTCATCTTCCGCAACCTCTACGAACTCACGGGCTGCACCAAGCCTACTCTGCGCCTCTGGCTCAACTCGATGGAAGAGGTCGAGATACGCCGCGCCCTCGGCGAACTGCGCCCCGGTGCGGACTATGACAGGCTCTTTGCCGCTGCGCGCTGCCGGGAACGCGCCGACTGGCTCGTCGGCATCAACGCCACGCGGCTGCTCTCCGTCACCTACCACCGCACCCTGAACACAGGCCGCGTCGTCTCGCCCACACTCGCGCTGCTCACTCAGCGCGAGGCGGGCATTGCGGGCTTCGTACCCGAAGCCTTTTATACCGCCCAGCTGCACCTCGGAGAATTTTCCGCTGAGAGCAAGCGGTTCAGCAACAGGGCCGAGGCTGAGGAAGCCGTGGTCTCTGCCGGCGGCAAGTGCGTCGTGACAGCGGTCAGCACCAAGGAGAAGTACGAGAACGCCCCCGTGCTCTACGACCTGACCGTGCTCCAGCGCGAGGCCAACCGCGTCCTCGGCTACACCGCCCAGCAGACACTGGACTATCTTCAATCCCTCTACGAGAAACGCCTATGCACCTACCCGCGCACGGACAGCCGCTATCTCACGGACGGCATGGAGGAGGGCGTGAAGTCCCTCGTCCTCTGCGCGGCTGGCATCTGCGGCCTTGAGCCGCCGTTTGCCGTCTACGCTGAACAGGTCTGCGACAGCGCCAAGGTCTCCGACCACCACGCGCTCGTTCCCACCATGAGCGCCGCGGACTGCGAGCTTGACGACCTGCCTGCGGGCGAGTGCGAGCTGCTCCGGCTCATGGCAGCGCAGGTGTTCCGGGCCGTTTCCGCGCCCCACCGCTGGCTGGAGACGAGCGTCGAGCTTGCCTGCGGCGGCGTCACATACAGCGTCAAGGGTAAGACCGTCCTCGACCCCGGCTGGCGCGCATACGACATCGCTGAGCGCCGGGACAGCTCACTGCCGGAATTGCACGAGGGCGACGAGCTGAATGTCTTGAGTGCCGAGGTCAAGGAGGGCCAGACCTCGCCCCCGGCGCATTTCACTGAGGGTACACTCCTGAAGGCCATGGAGAACGCCGGGGAGACGCCGGAGGAAGCCGAGCGCAAGGGGCTGGGTACGCCCGCGACGCGGGCAGGCATAATTGAAAAGCTAGTGGCTGCGGGCTTCATAGAGCGAAAGAAGGCAAAGAAGAACGTGTCCCTCATCCCTACGCAGACGGGCGCGGCACTCACGGCTGTGCTTCCGGAGCAGCTTGCCTCAGCTGAACTCACGTCCGAGTGGGAGCAGAAACTAAGCCAGGTCGAGCGCGGCGAGCTTGCACCGGAAGTGTTCATGTCGGGCATTGAGGACATGGTGCGCGAGCTGTGCGGCAATTACACGCCGAAGCTGGCCTCGCCGCAGTTTCCAACGATCGGCGAGGTAATAGGCAAATGCCCGCGCTGCGGCTGCAACGTCGTGACGGGCAAGAAGGGCTATTTCTGCGAGAGCAGCATCTGCCGCTTTGCACTCTGGACAGACAACAAGTTCCTCGCCGCCAAGCGCATCCGCCTGAGCAAGTCTCAGGCCGCCCAGCTCCTTCGAGACGGGCGGATACATATTAACGAGGTCTACTCCGCCAAGCGCGACGCCTACTACCCCGCCGACCTCATCCTCAAAGACGACGGCGAGAGGGTTGTCTACTGGCTGGACTTTGGCAAGTCTCGTTGAGTAGGAATATATGTGTTGACATGCGGCAAGGGGTCTTATAGACTGAATATGGTAAATGCCATCAAGGGAGGTCACCGGCATGAAGCGTATAATCCCTCTTATTCTCGCCCTGCTCCTCCTCGCCGCCTGCGGTGCGGAGGTGGTGGAGGCAACGCCGACGCCTGCTGTCACCACGCCCACAGCGGCTCCTATGCCTGAAGCCTCGTCTCTGCCGGATTATATCCCGCCCATGGATTTTGAGCCGGTCAGCGTCTGGCAGGCCGAGCATTTTTGCGGCCGGGCGCTGCTTTACCTAGGCGCGGAGGAGGACGGCAGCACGCCGTTCAAGGTGTACAGCTGCTTTACATATGAGGTTGTGGAATATCTTGACGGCAATATGCTCATGAGCGCTAGGGCCTTTTCCGCTAAAGCGGTGGACTCGGGCGAATTCAGCGTCGATTGCGGCAAACATGGGCTTTGGCTTGAGCCCGTGCTGGGCGCGAGCGCGCTCACCGGGCGGCTCTCGGTCGATGGGGACAGGCTGACGCTCTCCTACACCGGCTTCGAGCGCGCGGCCTGGGCGGAGGACACGCCGGGCTTTGAGTTCTCTCTCAGCGGCGGACAGCCGGTCATCGACAGCGGCACGGGAGAAAACGACTCGGTGCAGTACCTGCCCACGGAGTTCAAGCGCCTGCCGGACGAATATCTCGGCCGCGCCATGTACTGGATGCCCATGTTTGAGGAGGAGGCGTCGGCGGGGCGGCTCCGCGGGCTCGAGGTCGGGGACAGCTATGCGGACATCGTCGTGCGCTTCCCGAACCCCCTCGACATCTGGAGCCGCGACCCGCGCTCCGTCAGCGCGCCGGACGGCTGGTACGACACCTTCTACGGCAGCGAGGCCGGGACGGTCTTTGCCTCGCTCTTTTACGAGGGCGGCGTCCCCTCGACCGTGCTCATCACCTGCTGCTCTTACGCCAGCTTCCGGCTGGACGAGGGGCTGAATATCACGGAAGTCAGTGTTGTTATCAGATAGACAGCTCCCGCTTAATATATATTTTGGGGACTAATAGCGACAGGCAAACGCTTTGCCTGTCGCTAAAACTATTTACACAACAGAAAGGAGGCGGGCGCGATGCCTGCTAAGGTGGACACTTACTTGGACCTCGCCCGCGAGACTGCGCTGGGGCTGGCGGGCAGCGTGGGCGCTTGGACGGCGTTTCTGGACACTGCATCGCGGCTGTACAAGTACCCGTTCGCCGACCAGCTCATGATCCACGCCCAGCGGCCGGAGGCCACGGCCTGCGCAAGCTACGAGGTGTGGGTCGACACCATGCGCCGCTATGTCCGGCGCGGCGCGAAGGGCATCGCGCTCGTGGACCACTTCGGCGACGCGCCGAGGCTCCGCTACGTCTTCGACATCGCCGACACCGGCACCCGGCGCAGCTCGCGCCCGTTCTCGCCGTGGGAGATAAACGACGGGAACCTCGCCGAAGTCCAGCTCGGCTTGCGGCAGGCATTCAACGCCGAGGGCGAGTGGCTCTCCAGCCAGCTTCAAGATGTGGCGCGCGACCTCGCCGAGATGTATTTCGACGCACACCGTCACGACATAGCCGGTATCGTTGACGGCTCATTGATGGCCGGGTATGATGAGGGCGAGCTGAGAGACAGCTTCATAAAAGCCACTTATTCTGCTGGTCTTGAAGGCAGGGCAGACGCTCTTTGAAAAACGGCACCAGCGGCAGCGTCCTCATGCTGGATTTGTTCTTCGTCCTGTCGGCAGCCACCATCACCTTTTTACCGTCGATGCGGCACGTCGTCACGGTGTGGCGAATTGTGATGGTGTTGTTTTCAAAGTCTATCGCATCCCACTTGAGGCCGACAACCTCGCTTCTCCGTAGGCCGTAGAAGGCTCCGAACAGTACAGGAATCTCCAGCTTCGTGCCTTTTGTCGCGGCAAAAAGCTCGTTCAGCTCGTCGCTGTTGTAAAAGCTCCCGACAAATCGGGCTTTCTTTGGCAGCTCGACGTGATTCGAGGGATTGTTCGGAATCAGCTCCAGCTTCACCGCCATGTCCAGTGCCTTGTGTATGTTGGCGTGGTAGTGTATGACGGAGTTTGCGGAGACGGTCTTTATTTTCTCGTCATAAAACGCTTGTATATCGCGCGGCTTCAGGGCTGAGAGCCTTATTCCGGTTTTCCTGAAATAAGGCACGGTAATGCCCTTGACCATTTCCGAGTACGACGAGAAGGTCACCGGCGAAACGGAGCGTTTGATGACGTCCAGCCAGCTCAGCATAAAGTCCGCAAACAGTACATCGCCAGTCAGCGATGTGACCGGGACAGCCACGGCCGGCGCTGTCGGTTTCGGCTCCCCGGCTGAATCTTTATAATTGAGGACGATATAGAAGTATCCGCGCTTTTCTTGCGTGTGTCCGGCTACCATATTGTGCCCTCCTTCCGAGTGAGACGTATTACCCGCCGTTGACTATACCAGTATAAACAGAGGCCTCGATATGCACAAGGATACGGCTATGCTCGAGAGAAAACTCTCAGATAGCTCAAGATATGTATTTTCGGGATTTTATAGGTACGTCCTACTTTACTATAGGAATCCAGTTAACTCAACCGTGTCACAATTCCAAATATTATGGCGATTACTATATAACAGGCCCTGTTACGGTCAGCAGCGGGGGCCGACTGCTGTTGACAAACGAGATGGATATGCCAACCACACCCTTAACAGTAACACTTAGCAATCCCATTACTGTTGAAAATAACGGACTTGTTGTTCTTGATGCTTATGCTAAGGATTATAACCGGAACATTGCCACTACCTACAAGATGGTTGACGGCTACGATGGCCCCGCGATAATTGTTGAAGAAGGCGGCACCCTCGCTGTAAATGCGGCGAAATTTGAAGGTACGGGCATTGAGGTAGACGGCGGCACTGTCATTGTCAACAAGGGCACATATTATGGCAGCTTGACTCCGTTTTCGTCATTAGCTGCTTCAGTTACTGGAGATGGATTATTCACTAACAACCTTTTGGGGGTTTGTTTCGGCTGCGAGATCAACAACCGCATGGGCCTCAGGCTCGCAATCGGCTCCTCGAGCAAGAACATGCCCTTCATCCTCCGCCAGCTCGGCCTGCTGAAATTTAAAGCTTGGGCGGAGCCTCTCCCGGGGCTCTGCTTTTTTCGCGCCCGGCGGGCTGCGCCTGAGAATATTTTGAGAATCGCTTGCCTTGCGCGTAAAAATCTGCTATACTTTTCTCAACACATGAGACGGAGGCGCATCATGGCCCTGCACTACCTCGAAACGGGAAGCACCGAGCCGGAGTTCAACCTGGCCTTTGAAGAGTACGTGCTCGAGAACAAGAGGGAGGGCGACTGGCTCATCCTATGGCAGAACGAGAGCTCGGTGATAATAGGCCTCAACCAGAACGTCTCCGAGGAGGTTGACGAGGCCTATGTCAGCTCGCACGGCATCCGCGTCGTCCGGCGCATGACCGGCGGCGGCGCGGTCTACCACGACCTTGGGAACCTCAACTACTCGTTCATCACCGAAGCCGGGAACACGGCGGAGCTGAGTATGCAGGCGCTGGCGAGGCCCGTCTGCTCCGCACTACGCTCGCTCGGGCTGAGGGCGGAGCTCTCCGGCAGGAACGACATCTGCATTGACGGTCGGAAGGTCTCCGGCACCGCCCAGAGGCTCAGTGGCGGCAGGGTGCTCCACCACGGCACGCTGCTGTTCGACACGGACGCGGACGCCCTCGCCTCGGCGCTCAGACCCAGGGCGGACAAGTTCGAATCCAAGGCCGCAAAATCCGTGCGCAGCCGGACGGGCAACATTCGGGACTTCCTCGGCGGGGACTTGGACGTACACGGTTTTCGGCGTGCCATACTCGCGCAGCTGGCGCAGGGCGGGCTTGTGTGCGAGAGCCTGGGGCAGGAGGAGCTGGCACGGGTCGAGGAGCTCGCGAACGCAAAATACCGCAGCTGGGACTGGAACCGGGGCCGCTCGCCGGATTTCTCCTTCCGCGCTCGCCGGCGCTTCCCCGCCGGAAGTATAGAGGCGCAGCTCCAGCTCGTTGCTGGCAAGATAGAGGCCGCGGCCTTCGTCGGGGACTTCCTCTCCCTGCGGGACTGCTCGGAGCTCTGTGAGGCCCTCAGGGGCTGCCGCTTTGAGCCGGCTGAGTTCGCGGAGAGGCTGAGGGCCTTTCCGCTATACGAGTTTTTCGGAGGCATAGGCGCGGAGGAGCTCATGCTCATCATATTTGGGGGGGTTGAAAATGAAGGATCTCAGAAGGTTTGAGGAGATCTGGGCTGCCTATGTATACGAGGGCAGGCTCGACAGCTCCGTGCAGCCCGCCGTGGCCGAGTGCTGGAGAAAATGCCGCGAGGCTGGGGTGGACCCCAACGGCGGAATCGGCCGCAGGGTGGACGACGCCGTGTTCCGCTCCATCAGGGAAGCCAACAGCACCCTCATGGAGATCGCCCTGCCGATCATGCAGAGCGTCTTTGACATCGTCCGGCGCACGGGCTTTCTCATGGTGCTCACCGACAGCGCGGGCTACGTGCTCGAGACCATGGGCGACGAGTCCATCATGGAGCGGACCGAGGATCTGCGCTTTGTCCCGGGGGCGCTCTGGTCCAACCTCAGCGTGGGCACGAACGCCATAAGCGTCGCCCTCGACTGCGACACGCCCATACAGATGGTCGGGCCGGAGCACTACTGCCGCACGCACCACAGCTGGACCTGCTCCGCGGCGCCCATCCACGGCATCAACGGCGAGGTCATCGGCTGCTTCAATATGTCCGGCGACGCCTCCGGCGTCCACGACCACACCCTGGCCGTCGTGCTCGCCGCCGTCTACGGCATCGAGGGCAAGCTCTCGCTGCTGCACAACGCCGAGATCATGCGCGCCGCCCTCGAGGGCAGCGCCGACGGCATCGTCTTGCTCGGCCAGGACGACTACAGGGCCATCTGGATGAACAGCGCCGCCGGCAGGCTGCTTGGGCTCAGCCTCGAGGAGCTCAAGGGCCGCGACTTCCGCAGGCTCATGCCCGACATCGGCTGGGACGCCATGGACTGGCGCCGGGGCAGCCGCTGCTTCTCCGACGACACCAGGCTCATCAGCGGCGATGACCTGCTGCACTGTTCTGCCTCCGTCAGCCCCTCCATGGACTACGACGTGCGCACCCTCTGCGTCACGCTCAAAAAGCAAAAGCACCTCCTCGACTCCGTGAACAAGGTCAGCGGAAACCGGGCCATCTACACCTTCCAGGACATCTACACCCGCGACCCGGCGATGAAAAAGACCATCGCCCTCGCGAGGCGCTACGCCCAATACGACGGCAACATACTCATCGAGGGCGAGTCCGGCACCGGCAAGGAGCTCTTCGCCCAGTCCATGCACAACGAGGGCAGCCGCTCCGAGGGCCCCTTTGTCGCCATCAACTGCGCCTCCATCCCCCGTGACCTGCTCGAGCGTGAGCTCTTCGGCTACGAGGCCGGCACCTTCCCCGGAGCCCATTCCGGCGAGGGCAACCCCGGCCGCTTCGAGCTCGCCAACCACGGAACCCTCTTCCTCGACGAGATCGGCGAGCTGCCCATCGAGTTCCAGTCCAAGCTCCTGCGCGCCGTTGAGACCCACAGGATAACCAGGGTCGGCGGCAGCCAGGAGATAGACCTCGACATCCGGATAATCGCCTCGACCAACCGCAAGCTGGAGCAGCTTGCCGTCGAGGGAGGCTTCCGCCAGGACCTCTACTTCCGCCTCAACGTGCTCAAGCTCGAGATACCGCCCCTCAGGGAGCGGCCCGGGGACATCGGCCTGTGCGCCGGGCACTTCCTGGAGCGCCTCAACAAGATGTCGCCCGAGCCGGAGCGCAGCATGGCGCCGGAGTTCCTCTCCGGGCTCATGGAATACGACTGGCCCGGCAACGTGCGTGAGCTGCAGAACACCATCGAGCGCGCCTACTACTCCACGACCGGCGCCCTGCTCGACGCGCAGAGCCTCAGGCTCTCCCTCTGCCCCAGCTCCAAGCCCCCCGCCGAGCCCGCCAGCGAGGCCGGCGAGCTGCTCTCCGCCCTCACCCTCTCCGGCGGCAGCGTTGAGGACGCCGCCAGGCGCCTCGGCATGAGCCGTGCGACCCTATACAGGAAAATCAAGCGCTGCGGCATTGATGTGAAAAGTATGAGGTAATTCTCAGCTGTTTGATACAAATTGATAATATTCTCAAGAATACGAGACGAACTCCCGGGGTTCGTCTCGTTTTTTATGTCATTATTCTCACAATTTATGAAAATGGACCTAAATCACGGCGTAGAGTTTGTCTCTGATGCTGAAATGTGGAAATTTCTCCTTCTGCTCTTGAGAATAATGAGACAGTAGTGTATACTCAAAGTGGATTCGGAAAGGAGTTATCACGGAGGTGAGAATTTGAAGAAATTCATCGTTGAATTCGGGATGGGGACGGACTTTCATGGCCAGGATGTCACCAAGGCTGCGAAGAAGGCGGTGAAGGATGCGGTGTCGCGCAGCTGCCTGTGCGGGCTCGATGAGGTGCTGGGTCTGACGGACTTCACGAGGCAGGTGCGGATACTGGCGACGGTGGCGGTCTCGCGGCCGGAGGAGGTGGACTGTGCCGAGGTGGCCTCGGCGCTGCCCGTCGGCACGGTCGAGGTGAGGCCGGTGAAGGGCGGTCTCACGGTCGATGGGCTGTGCATCGAGGCCTTCGGCGACAGGGACTGCAGCATCGAGGCGGCGCTGGCCGCCGTTGAAGTATTCATCACTGAATAAAGGAGGTCAAAAATGGCGATCAGCAAAGAGCAAATGAAGGATATGTATGTGAAGATGCGCCGCATACGGGACTTCGAGAGCACGGCTGCGCGGCTGTTTGCAGAGGGCAAGATACCCGGCTTCGTCCACCTGTACCTGGGCGAGGAGGCGATAGCGCCCGCCGTCTGCGAATGCCTGCGCGACGACGACTTCATCACCAGCACGCACAGGGGCCACGGCCACATCATTGCCAAGGGCGGCGACCTCAACCTCATGATGGCTGAGCTCTTCGGCAGGGAGACAGGCTACTGCAAGGGCAAGGGCGGCTCCATGCACATCGCGGACAGGGACAAGGGCATCCTCGGCGCCAACGGCATCGTCGGCGCGGGACACTGCATCTCCACGGGCGCGGGCCTCTCCGCCAAGATACGCGGCACGGATCAGGTCTGCGTCTGCTTCTTCGGCGACGGCTCCACGAACCAGGGCACCTTCCACGAGTCGCTCAACATGGCCTCCATCTGGAAGCTGCCCATCATCTTCGTATGCGAGAACAACCACTACGGCATTTCGATGAGCCAGGACAGGCACCAAGCCATAAAGGACGTCGCAGACCGCGGCGCGGCCTACAACATCCCCGGCATCGCGGTTGACGGCAACGACCCCCTGGCCGTCTACGAGGCGGCCGCCGAGGCCGTGGCAAGGGCGCGGGCCGGCAAGGGCCCGACGCTGCTCGAGTGCAAGACCTACCGCCAGCGCGGCCACTTCGAGGGCGACCCCGCGACCTACAAGCCCAAGGAGGAGCAGGCCTCCTGGATGGAAAAGGACCCCCTGCCGCGCTTTGCGGCCTTCCTCGTGGACAACGGCGTCTGCTCCGCCGACGAGGTGGCAGCGATAGACGCCCAGGTGGCCAAAGAAGTGGAGGACGCCATCGCCTTTGCCGACGCCCAGCCCATACCGAGCCTGGAGAGCGCGGTCGTGGACGTCTATTCCGACATAGTTGAGGAGGTGCGCGAGAGATGACGATGATGACTTACGGCGAGGCCATCCGGGAGGGCATGAGCATCCGGATGCGCGAGAACCCGAACGTGGTCCTGTTCGGCGAGGACGTCGGCGCCTTCGGCGGCTGCTTTGGAGTCTCTGCGGGTATGTTTGACGAATTCGGCCCGGAGCGGGTGCGGGACACGCCCATCTCCGAGGGCGCCATCATAGGCTGCGCGGTCGGCGCGGCGGCAACGGGCCTGCGGCCCATAGCCGAGCTCATGTTCTGCGACTTCCTCACGGTCGGTATGGACCAGCTCGTGAACCAGGCGGCGAAGATGCGCTATATGTTCGGCGGCAAGATCTCCATGCCCATGGTTGTGCGCTTGCCCGCGGGTGCGGGCACGGGCGCCGCAGCGCAGCACTCGCAGAGCCTCGAGGCCTGGCTGACCCACGTCCCCGGCCTCAAGGTCGTCTACCCCTCCTGCGCACAGGACGCCCTGGGCCTCATGCTCGCGGCCATAGACGACGAGGACCCCGTTATGTACTTCGAGCAGAAAACGCTCTTCGGCGTCAAGGGTGAGGTCACGAGCCTCGAGCCCATCCCCCTGGGCAAGGGCCGTGTGGCGAGGCCCGGCTCCGACCTCTCCATCATCACATATGGCAAGCAGGTATACGACGCGCTGGAGGCCGCCGACAAGCTCGCCGGCGAGGGCGTGGACGTCGAGGTCATCGACCTGCGCAGCCTATACCCGCTGGACAAGGAGCTTATCGGCGAGACCATCGCCAAGACGCACAAGGCCATCGTCATCACCGAGGAGGTCAAGCGCGGCGGCTACGGCGGCGAGATAAGCGCGATAATCGGCGAGGAGTTCTTCGACTACCTCGACGCGCCCGTAATCCGCATCGGAGCGCTGGACACACCGGTGCCCTTCGCCCCGAATCTTGAGCAGTACTACATACCCAACGCCCAGGACATCCTGGTCGCGGCGAAGAAGCTGTTCTAAGGCAGGCAAGGCGAGGCCCGCAGGCGCTCACTGGGTACCTGCGGGCCGTTTTTTGAGAGGTGCTGCGTATGAAAAGGACCATCGGCGTCATTGCCAACCCCGCGTCCGGCAAGGACATCCGCCGCCTCGTCTCCTATGCGACGACGATAGACAACAACGAAAAGGTGAACATCTGCAAACGGATAGTGCTCGCGGCCCAGGGCCTGGGCATAGAGCGTGTACTGTTCATGCCCGAGACCTTCATGATAGGCTGGGCGGTGCGCGAGGGGCTCGAGAGCGACGGCGTGCTCAGGGCCGAGGTCGGGCTGCTGGACTTTGAGATCGAGGCGACCCAGGAGGACACGACTCGGGCGGCGCGTATGTTTGAGCAGATGGGGGTCGGCTGCGTGGTAGTCCTCGGCGGCGACGGCACGAGCCGCGCCGCGGCCAAGGGCATAGACAGCGTGCCGCTGTTGTCTGTATCCACCGGTACGAACAACGTTTACCCGACGCTTATGGAGGGCACGGTGGCCGGCATGGCCGCAGCCTCGGCTGCGCTCATGCCAGAGCCCTATGCCTGCTGCATACGCGACAAGCGCATAGAGGTCAGGGTGAACGGCCGGCTGCGCGACATCGCGCTCATAGACGCCGTCGTCTCCGACGACTTTTTCGCGGGCGCGAGGGCCATCTGGGACGCGGAGCGGATGCGGCTGATAGTGGCCTCGCGCTGCCACCCGGCGACGATAGGTTTTTCCGCTGTGGCGGGTGTCTGCGGACAGGTAGGGGACACGGAGGACAGAGCCCTGGCTGTCGAGCTCGGAGGCGGGGGCGCGGGCAGCGTGGTGGCGCCCATAGCCGCGGGCGTGCTCACCGAGGTGCGCATCTCCGGCGTCCACGAGCTGAGGCTCGGCCAGGAGTTTGGCTTCACCGCCGCGCAGCGGCACATGATCGCCCTGGACGGCGAGCGCGAGCTGCGCGTTGACCCCGGCAACGAGGTCAGCTTCAGCGTACACAGGAACGGCCCCTGGCGGGTGCTGCCCAGAGCCGCGCTCAGCGAGGCCGTAAGGCTCGGCATGTTCCGGCAGAAGAAGGAGGGATCTTAAATGGCAAAACTCGTAGTGATGCCGAAGCTCGGCCTCACGATGACGGAGGGCGCGGTCAGCCGCTGGCTCAAGGCCGAGGGCGAGGCCGTCAGGGAAGGCGAGCCGCTCTTCGAGGTCGAGACCGACAAGCTCACGAACACCATAGAGGCCACGGCCTCGGGCACACTTTTGAAGATACTGGCGAAGGAGGGAGAGACCCTACCCTGCCTGGCCGGCGTGGCCGTCATAGGTGAGGCGGGCGAGGACATTTCCCCGCTCCTGCCCGGCGCGCCTGAGGCCGGGCCGGCGCCCGGTCCTGAGGCGGCCGCGCCCAAGCCCGCCCCGGCGCCGAAGCCGCCCGCCGGCAGGGTCGTGGCCTCGCCTGCGGCCAAGAAGCTCGCAAGGGAGCTCGGCGTGGAGCTGGCCGAGGTGCCCGGCACCGGCCCCGGCGGCAGGATAACGGAGGAGGACGTCAAAAAGTTCAAGGCTGCGCCGCCCCCGCCGCCCGCAGAGCCCGGCCCCAAGGCCAGCCCGCTCGCCGCCAAGGCCGCGGCCGAGCTCGGCCTCGAGCTGAAGGACGTCCCACACAAGGGCGGGCGCATCCTCGCCGCCGACATCCTCGCCGCCGCATCCAGGGGCCCCGCGCCGGAAGCCCAGCCGCGTGAGGAGACCAAGCCCATGACCGGTATGCGCCGCGCCATAGCCAGAAATATGCACAACAGCCACATGACCAGCCCCACCGTCAGCTTCAACCTCGGCTGCGACGTCTCCGAGCTTGCGAAGTTCCGGCAGAGGCTCAAGGCTGAGGACATAAAGGTCAGCTACACCGACATCCTCGTGAAGCTGACGGCTCTGGCCCTGCGCGAGTTCCCGCTGCTCAACTGCTCTGTAGACGGGGACAATATCATCTACAAGAACTACGTGAACATCGGCGTCGCCGTGGCGCTGGATAACGGCCTTGTCGTGCCGAACGTGCCGGACGCCGACATGAAGAGCCTGCGTGAGATCTCCGCCGAAGTGAAGGAGCTGGCCAATCTCGCACGCACGGGCGGCCTGCCCATGGACAGGCTCAAGGGCGGCACCTTCACGATAACCAACCTGGGTATGTACGGCATAGAGAGCTTCACGCCGATAATCAACCAGCCCGAGGTGGCCATTCTGGGTGTCAACACGATAGAGGACAAGGTGGTGGTCGTGGACGGCGAGATTTGCGTGCGGCCCATACTCAACCTCTCACTGACGGCGGACCACAGGGTCGTGGACGGTTCGGTGGCGGCGCAGTTCCTGCAGAGGCTCAAGAAGCTCATAGAGTGCCCGGCGCTGGCGCTGGCATAGGAGGCGCGTATGGCAAAGGAGATTGTAATGCCGAAGCTCGGCCTGACCATGACCGAGGGCACGATAGAAAGCTGGTACAAGAAGGAGGGCGAGGCGGTGCAGGAGGGCGAGAAGCTCTTCTCCGTCTCGACGGACAAGCTGACGAACGACGTGGAGGCCACTGCCTCCGGCGTGCTGCTGAGGGTACTTGTCGCCGCGGGCGGGACGGTGCCCTGCCTGACGCCTGTTGCCGTCATAGGCGCACGGGGCGAGAGCGTCTCTCCCGCCCCGGCGGCTGCCGGGCACCCCGCCGAGGCGGAACCCGGGTCCTCGGAGGGCGGCGGCGTGCTCGTTATAGGCGGCGGCCCCGGCGGCTATGTTGCGGCGATAAGGGCCGCGCAGCTCGGCGCCAAGGTCACGCTCATAGAGTGCGCCGAAATAGGCGGCACCTGCCTCAACCGGGGCTGTATGCCCACCAAGGCGCTGCTGCACAGCTCCGAGGTCTACGAGCTTGCCACAGGCTCCGCAGGGATAGGCATCATAGGCAGGGACGTAGCAGTGGACTGGGCGCAGGTGCAGGCTACGAGGCAGTCGGTCTCGGACAAGCTCACGGGCGGCGTCAGGGCGCTGATGCGTGCGAACAGGATAAGCGTCGTGGAGGGCGAGGCCCGCTTCACCGGCCCCAAGACCGTCACGGCGGGCGGTAAGGAGTTCCGGCCCGACAAGATAATCATCGCCGTGGGCTCGAGGCCCGTGCTGCCGGGCATACCGGGGCTCAGGGACTGCCCCGCAGTCATAGACTCCACCGGCGGCCTCACGCTCGACCACATACCGGAGAGCATGGTGGTCATAGGCGGCGGCGTCATAGGCGTGGAACTGGGCAGCGTATACCGGCGCTTCGGCACGAAGGTTACGGTGCTCGAGCTGCAGCCGCGGATACTGCCCCAGATGGACGGCGAGCTCGCCGAGCTTGCCAAGGCGCAGCTGATAGCCGAGGGCATGGACTTGCGCACGGGCGCGAAGGTCACGAGGTTGGAGGCCACAGCGAAGGGCGCGGCCGTCCATGCCGACACAGGCGGCAGGGACGAGGTGTTTGATGCCGAGAAGGTGCTTGTATGCGTGGGCCGCAGCCCCAACACGGAGGGCCTCGGGCTTGAAAAGGCGGGCATAGCGCTCGAGGACGGCTTCATCAAGGTGGACAGGCGCCTGGAGACGAGCGTGCCCGGCGTGTACGCGGTGGGCGACTGCTCCGGAAGGCTGATGCTGGCGCACGCGGCGATGGCCATGGGCGAGGCCGCGGCGGAAAACGCCATGGGCGGCGAGCGCGGCTTTGACGAGGACATGAGCCCCGCCTGCGCCTACGTAGGCCCCGAGATAGCCGGCGTGGGCTACACGGAGGAGCGGGCCAGGGAGCTCGGCATAGAGTACGTCGTGGGCCGCTTTCCGACGAGCGCGAACGGGCGGAGCTTGGTCTTGGGCTGCACGGGCGGCATGATAAAGGTCCTCGCCGGGCCGAAGTTCGGCGAGATCCTGGGCGTGCATATCCTCGCGCCGAGCGCGACGGAGCTCATCGAGGAGGCCGCGCTGGCGATAAGGCTCGAGGCCACGCTCGACGAGCTCACGGATACCATACACTGCCACCCGACGGTGGCCGAGGCGCTGCGCGAGGCGGCGCTGGCGGCGCAGAAGCGTGCGATACATATCCCGAACAAGAAGTGAAAGGAGGCACAGAGATGCTGAACGCGGCGTTCATATTCATAGCTCCGGGCGCAGACCCGGCAAAGGACCGCGGGCTTGTCGAGACCCCGTCGGTGCGGCTGACGAGCATAGGCGTATCGACCTACGAGCAGGGCGCCGCCGCGGCGGCCGAGATGGCGGAAGCTGGCTGCGGCGCGATAGAACTCTGCGGCGGCTTTGGCATAAGGGGTACCTGGCTGGTGGAGCAGGCGGTAAACGGCAAAGCCCGCGTCGGCGCCGTCCGCTTTGACCTCCACCCCGGCCTCGACAACAAAAGCGGCGACGAGCTGTTCTAACCCCGCCGCCGGAAAACAAAAAAGCCTTGAAACGGAAGTGAACCGCCCCAGATTGTGCGGACAGTACAAAAAGCCTCAATGTAGGGAAGAAAGCCTCAATGTAGGGAAATATGAAGTTTTAAGCGGAGTGGCGCAGCGTGAGCGGCGCCACTCCAGTTTTTAGCTGGATGTGCTCGTGGTTGTAAAAATCGATTTAGCGGTCAATCATCTCAGCGCATGGCCAGGCGGATGGTGTCCAGCACCAGATTTAACGTCTGCTGTGTTCCGGTCTTGTAGGCAACGATGCTGTTGTCGTAGAGATCGACAGGTACAGTACACCCTGCTTGGTGTGGATGTAGGAGATGCCTGTTACCCATTTGCTGTTGGGCTTGTTCGCATGGAACTCGAAATGCTGTAGACCGAAAGGTCTCTAGGGTTCGAATCCCTAACTCTCCGCCACAAACCCAGTCATATCAAGGCTTTTGCCGTGTGACTGGGTTTTCCTTTTCTGCCAAATGCACAACTGCGTACATGATTTTCGGCAAGAACAGAATCAACCGCTCCAGCTCTGACTTTTGATCTCCGGCAGGGACAGAAGATTGTCCATTACGTTTGCGGAAGTGATCTTGGACTTATAATCCAGATGGCTGTAAATATTCGCCGTCGTGCTGATATCACTGTGACCGAGCCATTCCTGAATCTGCTTCATCGGGACATCATTGGCAAGGAGCAAAGATGCGCAGCTGTGTCTGAGATCGTGAAAGCGAATGTGGCGCAGACCGTTACGCTCCAAAATCTTGCTGAAGTTCTCTGTTACTGCGTTCGGGCTGATAATATTACCCATAGGATCTACAAATATATAGCCGTCATATCTGTGATTGTAACAGTTTCCGCAGACCCTCATATTTTCTTTCTGCTGCTCTTTGAGTTCCAGAAGCTTTTCTCTAAAATTACCGACCAACGGGAGGGACCGAAGACTTGACTTTGTTTTTGCCCGGTCCGCCTCAACAATCGCATATTTGCCATCCAATTTGACAGTCGTTAATATGTGCTTGATCGTGATGGTATTGCGTTCAAAGTCAATCGCGTCCCATTTCAGGCCGAGTGCTTCACTGCGCCGCAAGCCGTAGAATGCTGTCATCTGAATCAGCAGGGAATACGGATGATCCTTTGTTACCTCAAAAAGCTTTTCCAGCTCATCCAACCGGTAATAGTCTGCGATATACTTCTGCTTTTTCGGACGCTCCACCTTGTCGGCAGGATTAAACGGGATCAGGTCCATTTTCACGGCATATTTCAGAGCTTTGTGGATGTTTGCGTGTTCGTGAATCACCGTGTTGGCAGAAACGGTTTTCATCTCATGCAGATAGAAGCTCTGAATATGCTTGGCCTGAATACCTTCGAGAGTGAGGCCGGTATTTCGGAAGTACGGCACGATCTTTCCCTTTACCATCTGCGTATACGATGAAAAAGTTGTTTCCTCGACGGATCCCCGAACGATTTCCAACCACATTTCCATATAATCGGCAAACAGCATCTCTGCAGACAGGTCTCCGGTTCCCATATCGCAGACGGGAGGGACATAGTCCCGCCTCATTTCCCTCAGCATTTTTTCGGCACGTTTTTTGTTTCCCTTTACGGGAAGCCCGGTCGGAAACCATGGCTGTTTTCGCTTTCCGACCGAGTCTGTGTAACTCAACACAATATGGCTATACCCATGTCCTGGCCAAATAGTCGCTTGTATCTTGGAAAAACGATACTGATCAATTATGGCGGAATGACGGTGCTTGCAAAAATAAATGACATAGGCGCTCTGATCGGCAGAGATCTTGATTTGCAGCCGGGTGTTTTCAGGTCTTTTGAATTTAAATCCTGTGCAGACTGGGGCATTCGTTCGATCAGTTATCGCGTTTTATAGTATATTGCTGACACGCAAAAGATTTCATCGTCGGAAAGACTTTGAGGCCATGTTATAAGCTTGCTTTTCAAGGTTCCGTTGCAAAATGCAGATTTTACAGCGGAACCTTTTTGGCAAGGCTTTGCCATAAATGCCGTAAAATCTTTCTGTCAAAAGAAATACACGCTTTACCTATTCTCGTGATAGACTTCTTTCCAACGAGATCAGCGTATTTGAGTGTTACTGCCATGCTGCAGTCCTTTTGCTGTGATACAGAGTGAGAAGTGTTTTTGTTTCTCCGCTGTATCTCAGGATAGAATTGAGCGACGGAGAGCTAAATAATTTTTATACATGGCCTGATAGGATCTCCCGCTTTCGGGAGTCGGTGTGTAAACACGGCTGATCCGGCCGCTCATGCCTCTGGCAGCGGAGGGAACATCCGGATACAGCCCGGCAGACGCCGCAGCATAGATGGCCGAACCGAGGGCTACGGTCTGTTTTTCGGCGCACACTTTCAGGTCACAGTTCAGAATATCCGCGTAGATCTGCATCAGGAACGGATTTTTCCACGACATCCCTCCGGAACAGATGATCTCGCGAATGGGAACGCCATGCGCTTTGATATGCTCAATAATTGCTTTGGCTCCAAAGGCGGAGCCCTCGATGAGACAACGATAGACCTGCTCCGGTTTCGTGGACAGGGAAAAGCCGCTTATGACACCGGTGAGGCTCAGATCGATCGGCACAGACTTGCTGCCGTTGAACCACGCGAGACACAGAAGCCGCTCATCGGGGCCGCTTCTTTCGGCCAGCCGGGAAAGGTATTCGTGGACGCTGATCCCTTCTTCCTTTGCTTTTCGCTCACAGGAACCCGGAAGAGCATTTTCCATATACCATTGCAGCATATCCCCCGTGCCGGGCTGCCCTGCGGCATGACACAGAAGCCCCCGGTATATACTGTCGGGCATGCTGGCACAGATGCCTTCAACGGGTGTATCCCGTTCATCCAGAAGCATGAACGAGGTAGAAGTGCCCAGAACCATCATCAGTACGCCTGCCTCGCAGATCCCGGACCCGGGGATACCGGCATAGCCGTCCATTTGGGCGGCGGTGATTACGGTGCCGGGTGCAAGGCCGGTGAGGGCGGCCATAGTTTCAGAAACTTCAGCGGCTGCTTCACCGGGAAAGCAGATGCACTGACTGCGGCCGGTCATTTTGGCGTAATATCCCGAACCGAAGCCGCGCTCTGCCGCATCGAAATATTCCTCCGGAGGAAAGCCGCTCGCCTCTGACCACATGGCCTTGCAGGCAAGGAACGTTCTGCTGCGGATTTCCTGCCCGGCGAGGAGACTGACGATCCAGTCTCCCAGCTCCAAAAAGGTATCGGTGGCATCAAACAGCTGCCTGTCTTCCCGAAAACATTCCAGAACCTTGGATACGAAAAACTCCGCCCCGATCTCTCCGCCCACCGAATCCAGCCAAGGAAGCCGGAATTCTCTGGCCGCGCGGGTCAGGTCTGCCGCCTCTTTGAAAGCGGCATGATGCTTCCACATTTTGGGCCAGGCGTGGATGCGGGCTTTGTATTCTTCTTTTTTGCACAGAGGAACACACTCTTTGTCCACTGCTAATACCGTGCTTGCCGTGGCGTCAACGCCCACAGCCGCTACAGCTTCGGGGTCAACGCAGCTCTTTGCAAAAAGCTCCCGCAGAACGAAAACCAGTGCCTCACGGTAATCGTCCGGGTCTTGCAGGCACCACTTTTCAGACAGGCCCGGCAGATCTTTACATGGGGCGGTGATGATGGCATGGGGATAGGCATACTCCGCCTCACAAAGCACGGAGCCGTCCCTGCTGCCCGCAAGAATTCCCCGGCAGGACAAGGATCCAAAGTCCAGTCCTATCACATAAGGGCCTCGTTTATTTTTCTCCGCTGTCATAGAACCCCCGATTTTCTTTTCCTATGAAATGAAATGAGAAATACGTTGCTCCGATTTTGAAATCACTCAAAACTGGAGCTGTTTTTATAAAATGGCGTTTTGGCCTGTCAGCGTTTTCTGGAGCTCGTGCGCAGGGAGCTGATGCACGCTGTAGCCGCATCGGCTGCACAGAGCGGCTGCCGTACCCGCGGCCTGACCGACGGCCATGGCGGTAGCCTGCACGCGAATGCTCGCATGGGCAGCGTCGTCTGCGGAAATAGCGCGCCCGCAGACTATTACATTGTCTGCTTCCGGGGAGATCAGAGATCTGTACGGAATGTATCCCGCCTCGGAGAGCTCCTGAAGAACCTGAGAGCTTCCGTCTGCACAGTGCATATCAATGGGATGGGCGTTTCTGGCTACAGAGTCTTCAAAATGTTCGGCCCGCATAATCTCGCCTCCGGTCAGCGTGTGCACGCCGACCAGATGCCGGCCCTCGCGTATTCCCGCGTTAACTGCGGAAGCGGAGATCGAGCAGTTTTTAAACTCCGGATATTTGTTTTTCAAAATATCGAGCAGCCTGAACATGTCCTCACGCATTTGAAATTCGGCAGTCATATAGTCCCGGGCGTTCAGTGAGGTCGAATTGCTGCGGGTGATGTTGACTGCCAGCCGGTCTCCACTCAGCATGGTGTTGAACCACGGACCGCCGAACTGAGGAGCTTTCTGCTCCGAATACAGACCGTCCAGATAATCGTGGATCTCCGTGTTGAGCGAGTGCGTGCCTTCTTTCCCCGTGTGATGGATACTGTCACGGAGCAAAGGGGTGGATGTGTCCACGCCGATAAGCTCAAAACACAGAGAAAGAGGCTGCGGGGTCTGACTGGTGCGCGTGGAAATCCCTGCCATGGAGCAGATATTTCCGTTTCCGGTCGCATCAATAAAGTGTTTCCCGCGGATCTCAAACGGGCCCTCATTGCCGACAGCGCGAATCCCGGTTATCAGCTTCCCGTCTCTGAGCACATCGGATACGAGAGAGTTGGTGTATACAACAACACCGGAATCCAGTACCATTCGCTGGGCGATCAGCTTGTAGTACTCCGTGTCAACGGAGATATGTCCTTTAGGCATTTCGGCAAAGGCAGCCCCGTGCCGCTCCATTTCCTGCTCAAACTCCCACGGTATGCCGCCAACGACCCGACTGCCGTTTTTGAAGAAGCCGCTGATCGGTACAACGAGTCCCGCGGTGGCTGTCCCGCCGAAAAACCCGAATCTCTCTATAAGTGCAGTACGGCATCCGAGTCTTGCCGCCGCCACAGCCGCGACCCAGCCAGAAGGCCCCCCGCCGCATACGATCACATCGTAAGACTCGGGAAGACCGGACGATTTTTCCACAAATGCCATGAAAGTTTCCTCCTGCACACTCAATTCGGAGATATTTATAGCACATTGAATATAATAAGTCAATTAAAACGTTCCAAATATAAATTACTTGCTATTATTCACTTTTTGTAGTTTAATTACTGAGAAGTGCACAGTCGCACCCGTTTCGGGCACGCGGCACGGATCAGCGCACAGGGAAAAATGTCACTTATTCATAAAAAGGCGGAAGCCCTTTTGTGCAAATTGCAGAATAAGCAAAAGAATATTGACTTTTGGAATGTTCCAAAACAGAATTAAAACGAAAAGAGACTATACTATGGTAACAATTTGGGATGTTGCGGCGGATGCCGGCGTATCTAAGAGCACAGTATCGTTAGTTCTCAACAGCAGTCCTCTGGTAAAGGAGGAAACAAGGCGGCGGGTGATGAAGTCCATCAAGGCGCTGAACTATGTTCCGAACTACAGTGCCAGAAGTCTGATCCGGCGCAGCAACAACAGCATCGGGATCATCCATATGTCCCGCGGCGCCAGAAATACGGATCACCGCTACGAGTGGTCTTACAGCTCCGATTCTTTTACCCACGACGTGGAAGAAGGCGTGTTTCAGGCCATTGCCCAGCAGGATCTGGATCTGTCCGTTATGAAAGACCGGTATGATCTTTCTCATGATATTCACAATATTCCCGGAATCATCAGGAGCCGTCGGGTAGACGGCGCCATCTTCATCGGCGGCTTCGACGACGAGGATGTGGTGGAAGTGATCCGCGGGCTGGACATTCCCGCGGTGCTGGTCGTCTCTTCCTGGGCGGCGGACGGGGTGGATACGGTGTTCCACAGCTCCTATGAGGGCAGCCGTCTGGCCTTTAAGAAGCTCATCGAGACGGGACACAAGCGCATTTGTCTGTTAAACTGTCCCAAAAGCTATTTCCGCGTGTGGCCCGAGCGTGTTCGCGGTGTTCGGGATGCGGCGGCAGAATGCGGGTATGCGCTGGATGAGAGGCTTCTTTTGTCGGCGGAAAAAAATACGCCGCAGAGCGGTTACATGGCTTTCAAAGAACTTCTGAACTCCGGACTGATGCCGGATGCGGTGCTCACAGCGAACAACGAGATGGCCATGGGTCTTCAGCGTTGTCTGTATGAGCTGAACATTCGAATTCCGGAGGATATATCCGTAATCTGCTACGAAGACTCCAGCTTTTGCGGCAATGCGTCACCGGCCCTGAGCGCCGTGAACGTCGAAAAGGAACTGATCGGAAAAACGGCATTTCAATTCCTGCTTAACCGCATCAATGACCCGCAGCATCCGATCCAGACCTTTACCTCCGCGCCCCATCTCATTATGAGAGAGAGCCTCCTTGACCGCAGACAGCTCCCCGTTCCCTGAAAACCTCAAGGGAGTGTTTGAGGCTTGGAACGCTCCAAATATTTCCCTTGTATATTGGAAGGTTTAACCATCTGATAATGTATAATTTGAGAAAGAAGGGTCACAATGAAAAAAGCACTCGCACTGGTTCTGGCTCTCTGCATGATCGCAGCCCTCTGCGCATGCGGCCAGCAGGCTGCTCCTGCAGCATCCGCAGATCCTGCAGCCCCCGCAGCTGAGTCCGAAGGCAAGAAGCCCGAGGACTACGTTGGCACCATCCGCCTCTGGAGCGTCTGGGACGAAGACAGCGGCGCAGCCTCCTGGGTAGAAGAGTTCAACAAGGTTTACCCCAACATCACTTTGGACATCCACAAGTTTTCCAACAGCGGCGACGGTAACGTGCAGCTCGACACCGCCCTCATCGCCGGCGAGGTTGACATTTGCATGAGCTTCGCAGCCGGTAAGCTGGAAGAGCGTGCCACTGCCGGCCTGTTCTACCCCCTGGATGACTTCCTGGCCGAAGCCGGCCTGGACAGCGTTGAAAACTGGGGTCTGGAAGACAACTACGGCGGCAAGATCGTTGCTATCCCCATGGGCGGCAACAATGACCACGTCATCATCAACAAGGATCTGTGGGATGCTGCCGGCCTCGGCGAAATCCCCACCTCTTGGACGATCGACGAGTACTACGATGCAGCCCGCGCCATGAACAAGGTCGCAGCTGACGGCACCGTTGAGGTCTACGGCTGCTCCAACTTCCACTCCATCTACTACTGGTCCATCTTGGCCCGCGGCTTCCTGGGCGATGACTACTACTACACCAAGGATGAAGCCGGCAACCTCGTCAGCAACATCACCAATCAGGCATTTGTCGACGCCTTCAACGTGAACTACAACGCCGATATCGTTGAGAAGATCCAGTATCCTCTGATCACCTACCGCGATGAGGGCATTCAGGCTTACACTCCCTTCATGGAAGGCAAGGTCGCCATGTGCGTGATGACCAACGCCATGACCCGCCGCATCGCCAATACCGATGAGTACACCTTCGACTTCCCCATCACCTACGCTCCCATCCCCACCCTTTACGAGGATCAGGAAGTGAACTACTGCGACGGTATCTACTACTTCATGCATCTGTCCATCGCCAACAGCTGCCCGGATCCTGAGCTGGCATGGCAGTTCGTCAAGTGGTTCAGCACGGAAGGCAGTGCATACTACAGCACCGTCGGCCATATGCCCACCTACAAGAATGTTGACAGAGACTCCATCGTGTCCATCGCCTTCGGCAGCGAAGAGGCCGCCGCAGAGCTCATCGATGTGGAAGCCTACAAGAGAGTCGTTCTCAACTATGACGGCCCCACCTACATCGAGCATGAGTATCTTGGTGCCAGCGAGATCAGCAATGTTCTCAACACCGTCACCATGGACGTGTACCGCGGCAACATGACCATCGAGGAAGGCTTCGAGGCCATGAAGGCTCAGATGGATGCTGCTATTGCAGACGCCAAATAAATAACAGCACTTTACGTTAATCTCATGGGCCCAGCTTTATGCTGGGCCTATGTTTAGAAATGAGAGGTCCTTTTTATGCAGAAACGAAGAGATACTTTGACAGCGTGGCTGTTCCTTGCGCCGGTTCTTTTGCTGTTTTTTACCTTCATTGCTTACCCCATCGTCTTTTCAGGCGCCCTGTCGCTGACCGAGTGGAACTTCGTTTCCGGCCTTTCCGGGATCGAATTCGTCGGTCTGGACAACTTCCAGAAGATGTTCCATGACGAGACCTTCCTCTATGCGTTGAAGAACACTTTGATCTATACCGTTACCATTGTCCCCGTCAGTGTGGTACTCTCACTGATCCTGGCGTATCTTCTCAACGACAAGGTCTATCTGAGAAAGACTCTCCGCCTCCTCTTTTTTATTCCCTACATATCCAACACCGTGGCGCTTGTCACTGTTTTCAAGTTCATGTTCCGCAGCGACGGCCCCGTGAACCTTTTCCTCAGCAAGCTGGGAATGACGGAACTGCCCCAGTGGTTCTCCAATCCCAACCTTACCAAAGTGCCTATTATCATCCTCGTCATCTGGACCAGTATCGGCTATCAGGTGCTGATATACATGGCCGCACTGCAGGATGTTCCCACCTCACTCTATGAGGCGGCCGAGATCGACGGTACAACTCCCTGGCAGAAGTTCAGAAAGATTACCGTCCCTCTGATCTCGCCCACGACCTTCTACCTGATCGTAATTCGGACTATCGCTGTTTTCAAGCTGTTCACTGCCGTCAAGATCATGACCGCTGGCACGACCGAGCGAAGCAGTACCACCATCGTTGCGGAGGTCTACCGACATGGCTTCAGCAACTATGACTTCGGCTACGCCAGTGCCATGTCCTGGATCCTGTTCCTCATTATTCTGACCATCACCCTCATTCAGCTCTGGGTCCAGAAAAAATGGGTGCAGTACTGACCGAAAGGAGCGAACAGATGAAGCATACCAATATACGCCGCAAGGTGATCACCACGGTTATACTTCTCGCCGTCGGTATTCTCTTCCTCCTGCCTCTGCTGTGGATGATCTCTTCCTCCCTCAAGCCGGGCTCGGAGGTCTTCTCCACGAACTTTACTTGGATCCCCTCCAAATTTGTCTGGAAGACCTATGAGCAGGTCTTAACGAGCAAGTCCGTTCCTTTCCTGAATATGATCAAGAACTCTCTTGTCCTTGCCACTGCCACCATCGTGGGCCAGCTTCTTGTTTCGTCTCTTGCGGCCTATGCCTTTGCCTGCATCGATTTTAAGGGAAAGAATATCGTATTCATCATGCTGTTGGGCGCCATGATGATCCCCTCGCAGGCGACTCTGATCCCTCGCTTTACTCTTTTCAACTCTATGGGCCTGTATAATACCCACTGGGCTCTGCTCCTGCCTTCCTGGTTCAGCGTCAGCGCCGTGTTCCTGCTGCGGCAGTTCTATAAGAAGATTCCCCGCGATCTGGTGGAGGCCGCCGTTATTGACGGCGCAGGTCACTTTCGTATCTGGTGGCAGATCATGATGCCGCTGACCAAGACCGCTATGGTCTCCCTCACCATTCTGGCCTTTATCGGATCCTGGAACGACTTCCTTACACCTCTGATCTTCCTGACGGACAAGGATCTGTTTACGGTATCCCTTGGTATCAACCTCTACAACTCCATGGAGCAGGATCTTATCAACAAGGTCATGGCTGCTGCGACTGTGGGTACGGTTCCCGTCATTTTGATATTTAGTATCTTCCAGAAGCAGTTCGTGGAAGGCATTACCACCAGCGGTATCAAGAGCTGATAAAGGAGAAGTCATGAACGAAGCTGTTAAGAGTTTTATTGATAATAAAGCAGCTGATATGCTCGAGACGCTGCGCACGCTGGCTCTGATCCCGGCACCCAGCGGGATGGAGCGGGAGCGAGCCCGCTTTTGCGCGGACTTTCTCCGCAATGCAGGTGCTGCGGAAGTCCGCAGGGACCGTGTGGGCAACCTGATCTGCCCTCTGCGTCCGGGCAGAAGCGGAAAGTGGATCGTTTTTTCGGCGCACATGGATACTGTCTTTCCCCTTGAGACCCCGCTTTCCATCAAGGAAGAGGGTGACCGCTGGGTCTGTCCCGGCATCGGGGATGATACGGCCAGTCTGGTAGTGCTGCTGTACGCCGCCAGGTTCATTCTGGAAAATGCCACGGAAGAGACCGAGCACGGTATCCTCCTTCTGGCTACGATGGGCGAGGAGATCGGCAGCGTTGGCGCCAAAGCCTTCACCGATGATTTCGGCGCGGAGAACATGGCCTTTTTCTACAGCTTTGACGGTAATTTCCGAAGCATTTATCCAAACGTGGTCAACCGGGAGATGTACCGGATCCATGTGAACACCCCCGGCGGCCATGCGCTGGGAGCTTACGGCAGTCCCAACGCCATTGAAGAGCTGGCGAAGCTCCTGCAGGCTGTCTGCGGCCAGTGCCGTGAGTATGTGGCTTCCATCCATGAGGGCCGCAACGCCTTTAATGTAAACACTGTTTCCGGCGGTACGGGCAACAACATCGCCGACCATGCCGTTGCAGAGATGCAATTTCGATCCAACCGCCCCGAGCGGGTGGAGACCATGGTGAGCTTTGTGAAGCAGTATGTGCAGACCCACGGCACCGACAAGATCCGCTTCACCGTGAAGCCATATGGCGACGAAGCATTCTGGAACACAGTGCCGGACGGGTGCATTGCCGAATACGGACAGAAGCATCTGAAGCTGGTGCAGAGTCTCGGTGTGGATGCCCATCTGTCGCTCTCCGCCACGGACTGCCGCTATCCTATGCACAAGGGCGTGCCGTCTCTCTGCATGGGTATGGCGCTGGCCTATGACCCGCATACTCTGCGCGACAGCGTGGTGCCCGGGAGCCTGCCCAAAGGGCTGGAGATCCTGCTGGCCATTTTTGAGATGAACGGCCTTATCTGAAGCATTGAGGAGTGCAGGTGTGAACGAGGAGAAAAGGGCAGGAGCTCTTGACCGAATAAACATGATACTGGACAGCCTGCTTGTGGCTATTCTGTGGTTCCTGTGCTGCCTGCCCATTGTCACAGCGGGTCCTGCCAGCGCGGCAGCCCTGTCCTTCTATATGGGCGTGGACAAAATTACCGGCAGCAGCTTTAAGCGCTATTTCCGCGCTTTCGGCAACAGCTTCAGACCGGGCTTCGCGGTCTGGCTGGTATTTCTGCTGCTGTTCGCCGTTCTGGGGGCCGATGTATATCTGTGCTGGACGGTCATGCAGGGAACCGCGGCGGCGGTCATGAAGATCATAACCGTGGTTCTGGCCTCCGCAACACTGAGCTTTTACAGCGTGAGCGTGGGCGTGATCGCCCGCTTCCGCGTGAGCTTTGCACAATGCTTCCGCGACACGCTCCTTTTTATCCTGCAAAAGCCGGGACAGGCGATCGCGATCACCCTGCTGACCGCGGTATGCATCGCGGGCGCCGCAATGCTGTGGCCGTTGGCTTTTCTTGCGGCGGCGCCGTGCTTTTACCTCAAGAGCAGATGCTTTGACAGACTCTTTGCCGACTATCTTAAATCACAGAAAGAAAAGGAAATCAACAGGAAATGATCTATGTGACCCCCGAACAGTCACCGCTTGTCATGCGCTATCAAAAGGTGCTCCGATCGGCTCAGGGAATGGCGATCTGGGGTGATCTGGCCTTCGTGCTGCATCATACCGGTTACTGCGCCGTGTACGATCTGGAAAGCCGCTGCGAGACATGTTTGACGCAATTTCCGCTCGGATCGTATAATGACGGTGTCCCTTCAGCGGAATATACGAACCACTCCAATCAGTGCATGTTCAGCGGGACCTGCCTTGACGGGAATCCCATTCCGCTGCTGTATGTCACTGCCGGAAATCATTTCGGTGAGGACGAAAACGGCTATTACTACCGCTGCGCGGTGGAGAACATTGTTCTGAACAGGGACGAAGAAGGAAACGTAAGCGGCAGCAGCACTCTCATCCAGACCATCAGCTACAAAAATGACGGCATTGAGGATACGCCTTTTGAGTCACCGTGCTTCGGCTGCCCGGCGTGGTTTGCGGACAGCGAGAAGGACTACCTTTATATTTTTTCCGCCCGCTACCGTACGACGGCGGAGTTTCTTCCGTTCTATGAGAAAAATCGTTATATCATTACCAAATTCAAACTCCCGTCCCCGACGGAAAGCAGCTTTGTGCTGCTGCATCCGAAGGATATTCTCGACCAGTTCCTGACCCCCTTTGATATCCTCTTCACGCAGGGCGGGACCCTGAAGGATGACAAAATCTATTACACATTCGGTCTCGGAAACGAACAATATCCGTTGGGAATGCGTGTATTTGACCTGAAAAACAAATGTATCTGTCAGGAATACGATCTAACGGGAAGTAGCTTCGGAGCAGAAGAAATCGAATGCTGTGCGTTCTATAAGGGAGAGCTGCTGTGCAACACCAATGCGCCGGTGGGCGGCATTTATTCTCTCGGCTCACTTCATATAGAATAGATAAGGATAATATGTATGGAAAAAGAAAATCAGTATGACGTAATCGTTGCCGGAGGCGGGCCTTCCGGCATCGCTGCCGCTGTGTCGTCAGCCAGATTGGGAGCAAGAACGCTCCTTCTTGAGCGCTATGGGATCGTCGGCGGCATGATGACCTCAGGCTATGTGAACCCGATCCTCGGCCTTGCGGAGCCGGGCACCATGCGCGACGAGGTTTTGGATATGCTCGGAGCTACATGGATCGAGACCAGAAACGGCAAGGAAATGAGCGTCGATACCGAGCAGGCGAAATACCTTCTTCTGAAATTCCTGAAAGACGCCGGTGTGGAAATTGCCCTGCAAACGCCTGTGGTGGACGTTATAAAAGAGAACAATGCTCTCAAGGGCGTTGTGGTCAGCACCCAAAGCGGATTGAAAACGATTTTCGGCAGGGTCATCGTCGATGCGACCGGCGACGGCATGGTTGCCGCATTGTCCGGAGCGGAGTGGGAAATGGGACGGGAGCAGGATGGGAAATGCCAGCCTACCTCACTTGAATTCACTGTTACCGGCGTGGATGAAGAGCGCGGCTTTACCTGCTGGGGCGGTACCGATCCCGTCAAGCTGCCCAACGGTATGAAATATGCCGATTTCTGCAAGCAGAAGAATGCAGAGGGCGAGCTTCCGGAGAGCGTATCCATCGTCCGGCTGCACCGCACCGCCGCTCCCGGGGAGAGAAGCGTTAACGCTACACAGGCTAACGGCTACAATACGCTGACTGTATCCGGTGCCTTTGAAGCGGAGTATGAACTTCGCGGCCAGATCAATACGGTTATCGATTTTCTGAGGAAATATGCCCCCGGCTTTGAAAACTGCAGACTCAAGGCGACCGGCAGCACACTGGGCGTGCGGGAAAGCAGACGCATCATCGGCGACTATGTCATCAATGACGAGGATGTGGAAACCGGCACCCGGAAAGACGATGTGGTGGTACATAAAGCATGGTTTCTCATTGATATTCACAATCCCAGCGGCGGCGGACAGGCGGAAGGCCACTCTCAGCCTGCCATTCCCTATGATATTCCGTACAGAAGCCTTCTCCCGGTGGGACTTGAAAACATTCTCACCTGCGGACGCTGCATTTCCGGAACTCACAGGGCTCACGCAAGCTACCGGGTGATGGGCGTCTGCCTTGCCACCGGTCAGGCGGCGGGCATTGCCGCAGCCCTCAGCGCAAAAGAGGGTGTTACTCCGAGAGCGCTCGATATTAAAGCCCTCCAGTCGGCTTTGATCGAAGCCGGCGCGGTCCTGTTTGACAAATAATACAGAAAAAAGAGCAGGTATGATCCTATGAAAAAAACGATCCTTTGCTACGGAGATTCAAACACATGGGGATACACTCCCCGCACCGGAGTCCGTTATGATGAGAATACCCGCTGGACCGGCAGACTCCAGAAGGCGCTGGGCGACGATTATAAGGTGGTTGAATGCGGCATGAACGCAAGGACCACATCCTTTGACGACCCATTCAAGGAATACTTAAACGGCAGAAAGGGACTGATCTGTGCTCTGATGGAGAACAAGCCCGTAGATATACTGATCATCAGTCTGGGAACAAATGACCTGAAATTCGGCAATGCGTATTATTCCTCGCTGGGCTTTGACGCACTGCTGAGTGAGGCACAGTTCGCGGACGAACGGCATCCGGGTTCATCAAAGATCTACACTCCGGATAGAAGGATCATTGCCGTTTCGCCCATCCACCTTCATCCGTCACTGGACGGAGAGAATGTCGACAGCACCGTGGCGGGGAGATACAGGGACTCTCTCAGACTGGCGGAGCTCTACAGACCGATCGCGGAAAAACACGGAGCAGAGTTTATCGACGCCGCGCTTTTCGCCGAACCGTCGGAGGAAGACGGAGTGCACATGACAGCAGACGGGCACAGGCTGCTGTCAGAGGCAATTTACAGGCATATCATCGGGAAAGGCGAAAAATGAAAAAAGCAGTAATGATCGGCGCCGGACAGATCGGCCGAGGCTTTATCGGAATGCTGGTGGAGCAGGCCGGGTACCATGTTGTTTTCGCCGATATTAATATGGATGTCATCAACGACATCAATACCCGCCATGAGTATACGGTACACCTTATGGACACCGTATGTGTCGAGACGACGGTAAAGAATATTTCCGCCATAAACTCACTTGATCCGGCTCTCGTGGATGAATATGCTGGGTGCGAGCTGATCCTCACCTCCGTGGGGCTCACCGCACTTCCCAAGGTCGCTCCCACCATCGCGAAGGGCATTGCCAAGCGCATGTCCGACGGTGTGACCGACTGTATGAATGTGATCGCCTGCGAAAACGCGATCCGCGGCTCATCCGTTCTCCGTGCGGAGGTGGAAAAGCACCTGAGCGCAGAGGAAAAGGCCTACATGGAACAGTATGTGGGGTTCCCCGACTGCGCCGTTGACCGTATCATTCCGCCCACCAATACGCCTCTCGCGGCGGAAGTGTTCGTGGAGCGGTATCATGAGTGGGATGTGGAACGCGGCGGCTTCAAGGGCGAGGTACCCGTGATCGCCGGCATGGAAATCGTGGACGACCTGACCGCTTATCTCGAGCGCAAGCTGTTCACCCTCAACGGGCCCAACGCCGTTACTGCCTGCTACGGCTGGCTCAAGGGCTATGAGACCATCAATGAGTCCCTTGCCGATCCGGAGATCTATGACGAAGTGCTGGGCATGATGGAAGAATGCGGCGCCATGCTGGTCAAACGCCACGGCTTTACGCCGGAGGCCATGGAACGGTACCGTATGTCCCTTATGCAGCGCTTTGTGAACCCTTACATAATCGACAAGTGCGTCCGGGTGGCAAGAGAACCTATTCGCAAGCTTTCTCCTTCTGACAGAATAACCGCACCCATGAACTATGCCCGCGGCTATGGCATCGCCACACCGCACTACTATACCGGCATAGCCCTCGTCCTTCTGTATGATAATCCTGCCGATGAGCAGAGCAAAGAGATACAGAAGCTCATTGCGGAACTCGGTGTAAAGGGCGCGTATGAGAAAATAAGCGGCGTTAAAGCAGACAGTTTTGCCGCAGGAGAAATAGAAAAAGAGTATATTCGACTGAAAGAAAAATACGGGATATGAGCATCACAAACGAAAAAACAGTTATCGGACTGGATTTCGGAACACTTTCCGCCAGGGCTGCGCTGGTATCGTGCTCTGACGGGCAGGTGCTGGCAAGCTCCGAATATGTCTATCCCCACGGCGTGATCGGAGGTGAGCTTCCGAACGGACGCCGGATCCCGGACGAATATGCGCTGGCTGACGCCGCGGATTACAGAGAGGCTCTGGTTCACTGTATCCGGGGCGTTTCCTCCGTTTCAGATATAAGCGGTCTGAAAGGGATATGCGTTGCGGCCACCACCTATACCATGGTGCCGTGTCTGCAGGACGGATTTACCCTCACGGAAAACGGATATGAGAACGAGCCGCACGCTTATATAAAACTCTGGAAGCATCACGGTGCGAAGAAGCAGGCGGACAGAATTGAAAAGCTTCACGAGGCGACGGGCGGACTGCCGACGATAGAAAACTACGGCGGTGCGGTGAACTGCGAATGGGCTCTGCCCAAACTGCTGGAGACCTACGAAGAAGCCCCGGAGATATTCGCTGAGACGTACAGATTTTGTGATCTGGGTGAATGGCTCACATGGCAGCTGACGGGAGAACCGGTCAATTCTCTCTATTCCGCAGGCTTTAAGGGAATGTGGACACCGGAGGAAGGCTTCCCGCAGAGGGACATTCTCAATCAACTGGCAGATGGCTTCGGTGAGGCATTTTACAGTTCTTTCGCAGGGGCTGTTTCAGAATATGGAGAACCCTGTGGGTATGTATCCAGTGAAATGGCGGTATTGCTGGGAATTCCGGAGGGCGTGCCGGTGGCAGCTCCTATCGGCGACGGCAGCGCCCCGGGAGTATGCTTCTGCGTAAACGATCCAGATGCAATAGCGGTGACTCTCGGAACATCTATTGCAATGGCATTTCTAAACGCAAGACATGTCCCTGTTTACGGAATAAACGGCGTAGTGAAGGACGGAATCGTGCCGGGGTATTACGGATATGATTCGGGGCAGCCTTGCGCGGGCGACATGCTGAACTGGTTTGTCGAAAATCAGATGCCTGAAAGCTATATTCGCGCAGCTCAAAATGAGAAAAAGAATATTTTTGATTTTCTTGCAGAGAAAACAACCAACCCTTGGGATAATCCTCTGACGGTACTGGACTGGTGGAACGGGAATCGGGGAATATTGAACGATTCATCTCTCAAAGGAAGCATATTAGGGTGCACGATGGCAACAAAACCCGAGGATATTTACTGCGCAATGGTTCAGGGAATGGCGTGCGGGACAAGAAAGATCATTGATCATTTGGAACAAAACGGTCTTACCTACCGGAGTATTGTCCTTTGTGGAGGAATGGCAGAAAAGAATCGGTTTATCGTACAGCAGTATGCAAATATCCTGAACCGCCCGGTAAAGATCGCGCAGCAGCGCGGAATAACAGCGCTGAGCGCGGCGATATTTGCCGCAAACGCCGCAGGAGAAGACTTAAAGACGGCGGCCGGCAGGATGGTTTCAGATTCTTTCGTGTTGGTACTGCCGGAGAAACACGAAAAAGAGTATGGGAATATTTATAACAGATGGTGTTTCTACCATGACCTTCTCGGAAACAACAGATATGAGGGAGAAGAATAATCATGAAAATATCGGTACAGACCGGAACTGTCGTATATGAATACGGCTTTGAAAAGGGCTACCAGCTGATTCGGGACGCGGGCTTTGAGGCGGTTGACTGGAACATTGACAATCTGTGGGATGCACAGCGGATCCGTAACTGAAATCTGAACGGACACTGCTGTCTTGCCGAGTCCTTTGATGCTGCGATGGAGGAGACCGCGTTCGAGCGAAGGCAGATAAAGGAAAACGGTCTGGAGATCACGCAGGCACATGCCCCGTTTCCCGCCTATGTATTCGGGTGTCTGGAGTCGCTGGACTATGCAGTTAATGTATACAAAAACTGTATCCGTCTTTGCGATGAAGTGGAATGCAAAAATCTGATCATTCACGGCATTACAGCTCCGGCGTGGAGCGGAAAAGAGCAGCACGAACTGGCGGACGCACTGAATGATGCGCTTTATTCCGCTCTTGTCCCGGAGCTTCAGAGCAGCAGCGTTTGCGTTTGCCTCGAAAACCTTTTTGTAAAAAGCGAAAGGATCTGCCGTCACGGTGTTTGTTCGGACCCGCACGAGGCGATGAACTGCATCGACAGATATAATGCGCTTGCCGGGAAGGAGTGCTTCGGACTGTGCTTCGATACCGGCCATCTGAATCTGCTGCACGGTGATTTTTACAGATATACCGCTCTTTTGGGCGGACGCATAAAAGCGCTTCATATTCACGATAATGACGGGGAAGACGACGAGCATCTCGCACCGTTTACCGGCAGCATTAACTGGCCTGCCTTTTGCGAGTGCATGAGGAACATCGGCTACAGCGGGGATTTCAGCTTTGAGACCTTTCAGCAGACGACAATGAACAGACTCGGCGATGAGCGCATGGTCACGGCATACCTGAGAACGATCCGTGAAGCGGGAACGCTGTTTCGGGAGCGCATTCTTGCGAAATGAGAGGGAACAAGTATGAACACAGAACAAATCAGAAATATGTCTCTTTCAGAGCTTATCAATATGGGCCCGTTTGAGTGCGAGTGCGGAAAGACCCATTCCGTGGGAACCAGGCGCTGCATCATTGAAAGCGGTGCAATCAGAAAACTGCCGGCACTCCTTGCAGAATGCGGCAGCAAAAAGCCGTTTATCCTCTCGGGTCACGACACCTTTGCCGCGGCAGGCGAAAAGGTCACAGGTGTCCTGAAAGAGTCCGGAATACCGTGTTCGAGCTATGTGTTCCTGAAGTCTCCTGTGACGCCTACCGAGCACTCTGTGGGCAGTGCGGTAATGCACTTTGACTATTCCTGCGATGCTGTGATCGGAATAGGCTCGGGCGTCATCAACGATATCGGCAAAATACTGGCTCACGCGACCGGCAGAACCTATATGATCGTGGGTACAGCCCCTTCCATGGATGGCTTTGCATCCGCAACCTCTTCGATGGAGCGTGACGGACTGAAGGTATCGCTGGACAGCACCTTCGCCTGGGCAATCGTGGGCGACACAGACATACTCCGGGAGGTTCCCATGCACATGCTGCGCGCGGGAGTCGGCGATATGCTGGCAAAGTACATCAGCCTTACGGAATGGCGCATAGCCAGTATTCTTGTAGGAGAATATTATTGCCCGGTGGTGGCAGCTCTGGTGGAAAACGCCCTGAACCGGGTAGTCGCTGCGGCTCCGGGTCTTATGAAGCGGGACGAGGAAGCGGTAAAAGCCGTCATGGAGGGCATGGTGATTGCCGGAATGGCGATGAAGTATGCCGGGCTGTCGCGCCCCGCATCCGGCATGGAGCACTATTTCTCTCATATATGGGATATGCGTTCGTTGGCCTTTGAGGGTGCGAAGGCCGACCTGCACGGCATACAGTGCGGCATCGGCACACTGCTGAGTCTCAAGGTGTACGACTATATAAGGACGGTAAAACCGGACAGAGAAAAGGCGCTTGCCTATGTACAGGCCTTCAATCCGGAGGAATGGAACGAAAAGCTGGTTAAATTCATTGGCCCCGGCGCTTATGCGATGGTCGAAGGCGAGAAGCGGGAAGGAAAATACGATCCGGAAAAACACGCGAAACGCCTTGAGGTCATAATTGAGAAGTGGGATGAAATAATGGCGGTGGTGGATAAGCTCCCCAAATATGAGGAAGTTTATAACATGATGACCGCCATGGGTGCTCCCACGGATCCGGGCTATCTCGGGTATAGTGAGGATGCCATCCGTACTACTTTTACCATGACAAAGGACATCCGGGATAAGTATATCGCCAGCCGTTTGCTGTGGGATGTAGGGGAACTTGAAAACGCTGAAGCCAATCTTCTATAATGATTATTCAACCATGAGTAAAACAGGGTACACGCCGATATTCTGACGTGTACCCTGTTTGTTTAGTATCAGTAACAGAGAAAGCGCTTCACTTATTGATGCCAGATGTTATAAGTAATATCTACTGAATAAATAGCAATCTTTGAGGCATCCAGAGTTCACAGAAAAGCCGAAAAAACAGGCGCTGTTCGGGTTCGGCAAAGAAAGCCATCACGGGTTCACTAAAAGCGACCAATGTTAGTCCAATCAGTATAGCCACAGAATAGCTCATGTGTCATAAGAGATGCGCACGCACAGCTCTTACTTACCAAAATGCATAGCGCCTCAACCTCTGTCAAGGCCGCATAATGCGCCCTACGGGTTGCCTTGACAGGGGTGAAGGCCTATGCGAAACGAACTTCCGTCCTGCCGAATTGGCTAAAGCGTTTGATCTCAAATTGGCTGTTTCAGTTGAGCCCGTAATGGCCGTTTCGGCTGACCGCTAACAGCGCGAAAGTGTATGCTGAATTTTTCTGAGATTCAGCACCACAATCGACATGGCAAGTGTGAAACCTATGGTTTCTTCCAGTTTTTGTTTTAGCCTTTCCAAGATTGCATCTTCGCTTGGCAAGACTGAACTGCCGCTCGACTTCAATGCGCTCGTTTTGGTCGAGATAAGTCTGTTTCCTGTCACGCCGTTCATCCTTCTTGGGTCTTCCCAAAGCCGGACCGCTGAGGCGAATCCCATGCAGCTTGCAGTAACTGAGATTCTCACGGTTGCGGTAGATCTTATCTGCCAGTACATGCTCCGGGTAATGTCCCTCTCGGGTTCTGAAACGTTCTATTGTTATTTGTCAATTTTTCTGCAGCAGCAAGCAGGCGCTCGCAATAGTTTTCAAATTGTTTTTGTTCTTCTTCGGACAGGCAGGTCATATTTGCGGTTGTAACAGTTTCCGCAGACCTTCATAATACATAAGAGTCAGCAGCGACAAACAGACTGTTGAAAATCAGAGGTTTGAAATCAACAAGTTCTGTGAGAAGGAGAGTATACACATTGACGGATGGATTGAGGAAACCATAAGCGGGACAAAGCATTATGATAAGCGTAAGCTTGGACTCCTTCTGGAAAGTGTTCATGCGGGTGATATTATCATTTGTTCTGAGCTTTCCCGTCTCGGAAGGAATCTGTTCATGATCATGGAAATTCTTAACCATTGTATGGAAAAAGACTGCAGGCTGTGGACGATAAAGGGAATTGTTAATCATAATCTAATCTGTTTATAATGGACGCACGGTGGCAGGGATTATCCTGCCACCGCACGTCTGTTTGGACCTGATTCTTTTTACAGGGGCGCATGTTTTTCATGCAAGCGCTGCCATAGCATCAAGGCACTTAACAATGAAATTCACAGATTGCTGTTCATTATTTACTTCCGCCAAACGATTTTCACTGAAGTGATCTGTATAATGCGAATGATACTCACATCTTCTTACTTTGCCTAGTTATTGTATATAGTTGCTCCATACGTTGGTCAAGCTCTTCGGCTATTCTTGCGCAATCGGAAAGCTCGTATTTGATTGCTTCGCTTTCAAAAATATCTTTTTTATAGCGTGTTTTGTGCTCGGTACTTGCCCACCAGTCCATTGCAATTGTCCTGAACTGCACCTCAACTTTCATATATCGCTTTCTGTCATGAAGGAAAATTGGGGTATCAACGATTAAGTGAAGACTGCGGTATCCGTTTGGCTTTGGATTGCTAATATAATCCTTGCGGGTTATTACATGTATATCATCTTGCTTTTCAAACGCATTGGCAAGCATATAAATGTCAGACGGAAACGAGCAGATAACTCTGACCCCGGCAATATCCGTTATATTCTCTTCTATGCTTTCGACTGTTAACGGGCACCCTTTTCTTGTAATTTTGTCAAAAATGCTTTCCGGTGATTTCAATCTGCTTTTTATGGTTTCAATTGGGTTGCGATCATATTGTATGGACAGTTCTTCATTTAGTATGCGGAACTTTGTTTCTATCGCCATAATGGCGCATCTGTAATATGCCATTAATTCCTTGTATGGCGCAGAACTGTTATCTACCCATTTTTTGAACTCACTTTTGGATAACCGTGTAAGTAATAATTGTTCTATGCTGCCTTCTTCCAGCATGACTGGTTACCTCCGTTTGGACTCGTCATTATTTTTCAAGTGCCTTTATATACGGGGCAATCATGCCCTCTTTCACTTTATTCCCGGCTTTTTTCATAAGCTTTTCGTTAGACATCAGTGCACCGACGAGATACATTTTCATCATCGTACCGCACTTTTTCTGCGGGAAATCGTACTGACCGTGTGATATGTAGAACTTGTGATCCGCCTTCATCATGCTCTGCATGAGCCAGATCAAATCGCGGAATATCTTCATCCCGCCGACGCCGAGAAAGTTGGACGGCTGAACGTAATGATGTTCTGCCGCATAGACGATTTTTGCCGCAAGAGTATCGATGGAACGATCCGTATCCTTTTCATCGGTCGCAATTCCCGCGAGAAAATTCCCTCCGACCTCTGCACGTCCCTCTATGATCGTCTGCAGATTTTTCTCCGCCCGGTAATCGCCGCTGATAATATAGCCGAAAGGCTTTCCCATGGTGACAGTGCGGTGTCCGTTGCAGAACTGTCTGTCATCGTACATTTTGAAGCGGCTGCCCATTGAGTGATCTTTGATCGTGAAAGCGATGATGATTGCCTGCGCAGTCTGGATATTTTCGCGCAGATAGGTGTCGAAACCGTCAGCGTAAACACATTTTCCGTTTGTCGCACAGCCAATGCTCTCCACCATGGGAGAAGGACGCAACAGCTGCTCTAAAACCGACCCGGATGCCACCTTTATGCGGATGAAAGAGGACCACATGAGAAACGGCCAGCTCAAGCCTGGGTACAATGTCCAGATCGCGGTAAACAGCGAATACATCACCGGGTTGGAAGCATTCTCAGACCGCACGGATGTGAGGACGCTGCGTCCCATGCTGGAGAAGCTGTCTCAGCGGCACCAGGCCCGCTACGAGGAAGTGGTGGCGGATGCGGGTTATGAAAGCCTGGAGAACTATCTGTATTTGGAGCAGAATGGCCAAATGTGCTTCATAAAGCCCGCCAACTACGAGCAGAAGAGGACCAGGAAGTTTCAAAAGCAGGTGGGCCGCATTGAGAACATGAAATATGACCCCGAAGAAGACAGCTTCACCTGCGCCCAGGGAAGGAAGCTGTATCTGAGGCGGGAGACAACGGAGGTGCAGGACGGACAGCTTGTGTCCACCGCCTTGTACCGGTGTGAGGATTGCAGCGGCTGTCCCTGCCGGGCACAGTGCTGCCGGGCCAAGGATCCGGACAGGCCCAAGGAGCTCGTTCTCAAGAAAACCTTCTGGGAGAAGCGGGAGCAGGCAGAGAAGAATATCATGACCCAGCGAGGGCTCCATCTGCGTCTTTGCCGCTCTATTCAGGTGGAAGGCGCCTTTGGTCTGCTGAAGAATGACTTTGGATTCCGCCGTTTTTTAACCTGGGGCAAGGCCAACATCCGCACGGAGCTGTTCCTGCTGGCCCTGGCCTTTGACCTGAAAAAGCTGTGGATGAAGCGGGAGCAGGGCAGGCTCCAGACCCGTGTGTCCATGAAAATGACCTCGTAAGCCCAGAAAAACAGAAAAGTTCTCCACATAGGCGCAGGCAAACGGTCTGGGTCAGATTTGTTGTACACATTTTGGCCGAGTAGAGCCGCATATTATGAGTTTTAGACCTGATCTCCTCTTTCCCAGCTAAAGAAAACCTGCCGCAGAATTCTTCCATTCTGCGACAGGTCCATTCGCTTTAGTAAATTATAGCCATTTCCATTTGCTGTGTCAATCCAAAACTGCAATTTCTGCGCATTAACAATCAATATCTGCACGCTAAGAGGCAATAGATGACGATTTTATTCATGTTTCGACAAATTAACTGAATCAAGGCTTTCTAACACGCATACTCGACAAAAATGCCCCGGATATTTGTTTCCGGGGCATTTTTGCTATGTATACGAAGTTCATGCTTGCTATGTTATGACATATCCAGTTTGCTGTCATGCGCATAATCCGACAGTGTTCGCATGAAATCTATGGTTTAATCCCTTTCGTCGGCATAATTGGACAACTTAATACTCCATATCCCAATTTTCACTATGGCGGGGAATTAACTTATGATATTGCGAAAAGACGCAAGCTACGTCTCAGTAGCCTGCGTTTATTTGTTACCATGCCCGCGCGCGCCTCCTTTGATTTGGTTATCACCAAAACAAAGGAGGTTTTTACATATGTACAAAAATACATATAGCGACTACGCGGCCAACAAGACAGACGCCGAGGCCATCGTCTGCCGCAGCGCAACCGGCGAGGATGTGCGTCTCACACGAGCTGACTTCGAGAGTGATGAAGAATTTCAAAGGTGGAAGGGCTGGTCTGCCGCTGACTACAAGCAGTCCGAGCGCCGGGATCGCGCATACAACGACAGGCGACTTTCGTTGGCTGCCGCGTACTTTCTGAGCGATAGAGAGAACGAGTGTTTATCCGGTAAACCCAATGCTGCCGAGCAGAAGACGAGAGACGATTTGGTCTCGCATATTCGCTCTCTGCTAACGGACACACAGTTCAGCTGACTCTGGCGGCGCTTCGCCTGCGGGTGCGAGCTTGCAGATATTGCTGCTGAGGATGGCGTGAGCGTAAACGCTGTTGCAGACTCGATACAACGGGCGATAAAGAAACTTGGGGCTCATAGAAACAGTGTGTAAGAGGACGACAAATTGTAAAATTTTTATGAACAACATATTTCGACAGTTTAGACCCTGTAAAAATCGGGCTAAAAACCGGTATTTATAGAGGCGCCTTTTTGACAGCCTTGGACAACTTAATACACGGTACAGCGAGCACAGAGCCTGCGTGACCGGAGACGGTCAGCGACGCGGGGCGCGGCGCGATGACGGCGTAAGCCTGAGTGATGAACGCGGCCTCAAAAACGGCTTTGGCAAGCCGCTTCGCAATGAAAGCGCGGTGGATAAAGGTGCTTGCTCACGCGCTCCCGAGGACTTGGGGGCAGCCCTGCGGTGTACGTCGATCGGCACCGCGGAGCTATGACAGCCGCGCCAGCGGCGGCTCGCTGTATCCCCTCACCGCCGGGGCGCGTGGCAAATACGGCGTACAAACAGTAAACCTAAATCGCTATGTCTGAGTAGGAGAGTACTACCTGACAGCAAAAGCGGGAACACTTGAAGCATGGAGGTGAAGCGTATGCAGCACAGCGCGGCGAGAAGGCAAAGAAACGCGGCCAATCCCGCAAACACCGTGTATGAGGACAGCTGCCTGCATGAGCTTGGCGGTGCTGTTTACATCGTCGAGCGGGTGTTCACGGGACACAGGACCGCCAAACAGGCCGTGGTGGAGGAAATCGTTGCCTCTGCTGGCATGATCCACAGCTTTGACCGCCCGGACAGGCCGGTGGTATAATATCACCATGTACGGGCGGTCCCTATTCGGAAAGGAGGAAAGCTGTTGGGGACCCAGCTCAGACTTGCCGACACCTATTACCGGCTCTCGGACGAGGAAAAAAAGCGCGGCGAGTCTTCAAGTATAATGAACCAAAGGGAGATGGTCGAGAGCTATTGCCGCAGCCACGGCATCATCATAGTCCGTGAGTTCGTGGATGACGGCTTCTCCGGAGGCAACTTTGACCGGCCCGGCTTCCAGGCCATGCTGCGGCACCTGAGCACAGGGCAGGCGAACATGGTCGTCACCAAGGACCTGTCCCGGCTCGGCAGGGATATGTCAGAGTCGAGCTACTATGCCGAGCGATTCTTCCCTGAGAACGGCATCCGTTATATAGCGCCGCAGGACAATTTCGACTCAACCAGCGATAACATGATGGCCCCGTTCCAGTTCGCCATGAACGACGTCTACCTGCGCGACACCTCGCGCAAGGTGCGAGCGGTATTGGAAAACAAACGCAGAAACGGCAAATACGCCGCCTGCCCGCCATATGGCTACAAAAAGGCCCGCAACACCACGGACCAGCTCGTCCCCGATGAGAACACCGCGCCGGTGGTGCAGCGCATCTTTGCCCTGGCGGCGGCAGGGGAGTCCACGCGCTCGATAGCCGCGAGGCTGACGAGGGAAGGGGTAATGCCCCCGCTCAAGTACCGGGCGGAGTGCCGCGACGAGTTCACGGAGCGCGGCGCAGCCCGGGTCTCGGACGCCTGGAACTACACGACCGTCAAGCGCATTCTGCGCAACCGAGTCTACCTGGGCCACACCATACTCGGACGGAGCCGAAAGGTCAGTGTCAAATCTAAGAAGAAGCTGCAAGTGCCGGAGGAGGACTGGTTCGTCACAGAGAACACGCACGAGGCGCTCGTAAGCCTTGAGCAGTTCGAGCTGGCGGAGCACTATCTCGGAGAGAATACCAAGTCCAACGCCGCAAACCCGGCCTTCCGCCACAGCATCTTCGGCGGCGTGGCCTTCTGCGCCAGCTGCGGCGCGGCGATGTGCTCCGGCGGTTCGGTGTACAAGGGCGAGCGGGAGAAATACTGGTATCTCGTGTGCAACAACCTCTCTTCGCGCTCAACGCACCGCTGCGAGGCGGGCGCGAGGATACGCTATGACGACCTCGTGGAGATAGTCCGGCGCGACCTGGAAAAGCTGATAGAGTTCAGCAGGGAGGAGACGGAGGAGATCACGCGCAAGGCCGTCGAGCGCGCCCGTGAGCTTTCAGGAGAGGCGGCTGTGCCGAAGCAGCTGCGGCTCATTGAAAAGCAGCTTGAAAACTCAAGCCGTATGCTGGAGAGGATGTACCGCGACAACGCCTCCGGCATCCTGAGCGACACGCAGCTTGAGAACATGGCCAGGAAGCTCTCGGACGAGATGAAGGAGCTGGATCGGAGAGCGGCGGAACTTAGAGCAGGACGCTTGGAATCGGACAAGGTGAGGGAAGCCTACACGGAGTTCTTCGAGCTTGCGAAGAAGTACACGCATATCGAGAAGCTGGACCGGGACATCCTCCACACCTTCATAGAGCGCATCGAGATAGGCCCGAAGCTCCTGCCCGAAGGCAAACGCGTGACAAGCCATAAACAGAGCTACAGACAGAGCATAAAGATATTTTACCGTTTCATAGGAGAGATCGACGAAAGCCCAGAAAGGGAAGTTGATACAAAGGAACTGTCCAAAGGGGCTTGAAGCAGAAGCTTTGAGGTGAAAAAACGGCAAAGGAGGTCGGCGTGAATCTGAAGCAGGGCTACAACGGCGACCTCACGAGCCGCCAGGCCGGTTCCGTCGGCGGCCAGATGGTCAAGAAGATGATCGAGGCCTACGAGAACGGCATGAAGTAAGCGAAAGCTTCAAAAAGCGAAAAGCCGCCCATTACGGGCGGCTTTTTGCGTTTGTATGGGCAGAGATACAAATGTTGCAGAACGTGTGAGGGTGGACGCCGAACGGCGTCCACCCTCCAATTCAAAGTCCGTGCTGATCAGCCGCCGAGAGTATCTCCGAAGACCGGAGAACCGCAGCCGAAGCCGCCGGAAACCTCGAGTATCTGACCGGTGACCCAGGAAGAATCGTCGGTAGCGAAGAACATGATGGCGTTTGCCTGATCCTCGGGCTTGCCGGGGCGGCGTATGTAGGCGTGCTTGAGCCAGGCGTCGCAGAATTCCTGGCCGAGGTACTCCAAGGTCCTCTGCCCCAGCGTGAAGGCCGGGAGAACTGCGTTGCAGCGTATGCCCTGCCTGCCGTATTGCAGCGCCGCATACTTTGTTAGCATGTGGACCGCAGACTTGCCTACGCCGTAATAGGTGCGGGTCGTGTCAGCCTGGGCGCCGGTGGTGGAGCCGGTGTTGACTATGAAGAAGGGGATGGGGAGCAGGAAAATGCCGCGCAGGGAACCGGCGTCAACCAGAAGGCCGCCGACAATGGGTCCGACTATCATGCCGGCGGAAAGCGCAGTGACGAGGTTGCCGGACATCTTGCCCCAGTCCTTCTGCTCGTATATGTCCATAACAATGAGGAAAGGACCGGTCATGAAACCGCCGACCGCCACGCCGCAGAGGGCCCAGCTGATGAGGAAGAGCACAAAGGAGTTTGCAAAGTAGGTCATTACCAGGAAGATGCACATGAGCGCGAGAGAACCCACGTTCAGCCACTTGCGCCCGAGCCTGTCTCCCAGGGTCGCGACGATCGGTGCCACAATGGCCTGGGTCAGGGAGTACACGACGCCCACGAGGGCGTAGTACTCAGATTTGTTGAAACCGGCCACTATTTGCGGCAGGCCGAGACCGTAGCCAAAGCTGATGCAGAGGAAGGCGAATTGCTGAAGGATGCAGGATACGAGGACCCAGGTGCGGTGCTTTGGCGATAGCTGAATGTTTGCGCTCATTTTCTGACCATCCTTTTCTTATTTTTTCTTCAGCTTGAACGGCGGGCGACTGGCACAGTCGCCATATTAATAGAACCATATTCTATTGCTAGAATAATATCAATCGAGCCAGATTGTCAATTGTCGAATGTGGACATAAATCGAATGGTATTTTGTGAATTGCAACGTTTTAAATTGGTCAGGGTGCAGAGAGCAAAATAAAAAAGTGGCGCAATAAGCCGAAAATCACGACTTATTGCGCCACAAAACAGCACAGTATTGACAACTAATGCTGACTTTCATATACTTGGAGGCACAAATGGAAAAAATAGAATACTATTCGCATATCCAAGAAAACGCTATTGACAAAAATATGATAATAGAATATTATTCTATTGAATTTCTTGCCGAGGCTCAGTTGGAGCTGTTTTTGCAGGCTTCCATGAGGGCATAAATGGCCTCTTTGAGAACATCGTCGCTGAAGAAGAGATAAGTGGCCTGCTCGCTGAACTTCTGCGCATGTGAGTTCAGAATGGCGTGAATGATACTGGCGTAAGACCAGACGGCGTCTTCCGAAGCCTCGGGTGCGTACTGATGCAGCATGTTTCTGATCATGCCGGTATAGCGCGCCGCCCACTGGGTCATGTTGCTGCGCACTTCTGCGGTGTAGCTTATGTGCTTAAACAGGACGTTTGTCAGCTTGTTGCTGTAGGAGGAGATGGAGCGCATTATTAGGTAATCAATAAAAGCGTCGAACTCCTTTATGCGTGAACCCTTTTCGACGGATTCTTTTATTATCTCAATAGTGGACTCGGCCCAAATCAGCGAGGCCAGCTCCTGCTTCGATTTGAAATGCCCGTAAAACGCGCCGACTGAGCAGCCGGCCTTTTCGACGATGCCGTTGACGCTGGTCTTCTCATAGCCGTCACGCACGAACAGCTCTGCAGCCGCGCTCATTATATTCTGTCTCGTCCTCTGAGACTTGATTTGTTGTTTCTTCATATTCCAGCCAGCCTATTCGATAGATTCCGCGGTTATTCCCGCACCAAATTACAACAATTGCAAAATAATTATACTTGGAGGAATCAAAATGTCAACCTGTAATTGCCCCAGTCTGTTCAGACCCGGAAAAATTGGAAACGTTGAGATAAGGAACCGTTCGGTCATGCCCTCCATGGGCCTGAGCAGCACAGTCGGCGGATTTGTGAACGACACCTGCATCCGTCACTATGTTGAGCGCGCGAAGGGCGGCTTCGGCCTCATATGCATCGAGGTCACGTGCATCGACGCCCCGCTCGGCCTGAACACGGCGAACATGCTCCGCGCGGACGACGACAAGTACATACCCGGCCTCACGAAGCTGGCCTCCGCCATCCACGCCGAGGGCGCCAAGTGCGTGCTTGAGATCAGCCATACGGGCCGCGGCGCGAAGCGCGAGATAATCGGCGGCCAGCCCGTCGGCCCCTCGCCCATAGCCATGCCGATGTTCTACGTCATCGGCGTCGAGCGCGAGACCCCGCGCGAGCTGACTATCCCTGAAATCGAGGCCATAGAGGACAAGTACGCCGAGGGTGCCTACCGCGCGAAGCTCGCGGGCTTTGACGGCGTGGAGATACACGCCACGGGCTATTACCTCTGCGTCCAGTTCCTGGGCAGGGACAGCAACAAGCGCACGGACAAGTACGGCGGCAGTGCGGAAAACCGCTTCCGCTTTGTGGAAAACATCATCAACAAGGTCCGCGCCAAGTGCGGCGAGGATTTTGCCATCCTCGTGAAGCCCAGCCTCTTTTCCGGCACGGGCATAACGATAGATGACGGCAAGTACTACGTCAAGCGCATGATAGAGCTGGGAGTGGACGGCATCGAGGTAATGGCCGGCGCCGGCAACAAGGTGATGCCCAACGACGACGACCTGCCCTTCACCGCCTCCCGCCCCATGGCCATGGCGCCCCTGGCCAAGATGTACCGCGAGTATGCCCGCAGCATCTTTGGCGAGGATCTCAAGACCCAGTTCATCGCCGGCGGCGACATCAGGACGGCCGACGTCATTGAGAACGCCTTTGCCAACGACATCTGCGACTTTGTGTTCATAGGCAAGAGCTGCGTTGTCGAGCCGCACTTTGTCCGCCTGCTACAGGAGGGCCGCGACAGGGAGATACACCCCTGCATCGGCTGCTATGTCTGCGCCTCGGACCAGCTTGCCACCGGCGCGCACTGCTACTGCTCCGGCAACGGCGCCATGGCCTGCGAGAGCCACTTTGACCTGCCTCCGGCTGAGAAGGTCAAGAAGGTCGTCGTAGTCGGCGGCGGACCGAGCGGCATAGAGGCCGCCAAGGTGCTCAAGCGCCGCGGCCACGACGTGACCATCATCGAAAAGAGCGACAAGCTCGGCGGACAGATACACTACGCCATGCAGCCGCTGAAGAAGGACCACTTCAAGCCCCTCATACCGTATTTCGAGGCGACGGTCGAGGCAAATAACATCCCCGTCATCTACAATACCGAGGCAACGGTTGAAAACATCATGGCCATGGACCCGGACGTGGTCATCTGCGCCACGGGCGTGAAGCCGGGCCGCCTGCCCGTCCCCGGCATCGACCTGCCGCACGTCCTCTCGGGCAAGGATTACCTGATAGGGAAGAAGGAGGTCCCCGGCAAGCGGGTCGTGGTCGTCGGCGGCGGCGACGTCGGCTGCGAGGTGGCCGAGAAGTTGGGCAGCGAGGGTCACGAGGTGACGCTGCTCGAAATGCTGGACGTCCTGGCCCCGGGCTACATGTTCGGCAACCGCTGCGTGCTGCTGCACGGCCTGCACCGCTACAATGTCACCCAGCACCTCGGCACGAAGTGCCACGCCATTGAGGAGGACAAGGTCATCGCGGCGGACAAGATAGGCTTCCGCTTCGATATCCCCTGCGACAACGTCGTCATCTGCACCGGCGACCCGGCGGATAACGAGCTGTACAAGTCCCTAGTGGGCATGGTGCCGGAGGTCTATAACATCGGCGACAGCGACACCCCCTCGAACCTCGCCAAGAATCACGCGGCGGCCTACGCGCTCGCCCGCAGCATCTGAAAAAAGCCTTAAACGAAAAGCCGCCCGTTTCCGGGCGGCTTTTCAGCTCAGTCCTGGTATTCGAATTCTACGTCGTACATAGAAACCGTATCGCCGTTCTGGACGCCGAGCTCCTCCATGCGCTCGAAGATACCGGCCGTGCGCAGGCAGCGGTCGAAGTACATGCGGCTCTCGTAGTCGGAGAAGTTGACGCTCGCGACGAGGCGGGCGAGCCACTGGCCTTCGACGTACCAGACGCCGTCCTCGCGCTTTATCTCAACCTCGTCCGCCGTGCCGAGCTCCGGCTCGGGCGGGACGTAATCCGGCTCGTATACCGTGACGGGCGGCAGATGCGCCAGCTCGCCCGCGGCGGCGCGCATCAGCTCCCGCGTACCCTGGGTGGAGGCCGCCGAGAGCTCGAAGAGCCTCATGCCCTTGCCCTCGACATGCTCGCGCAGGCGCTCAAGGTTGTCGCTGCCCTCTTCGAGCAGGTCGCACTTGTTGGCGGCGACTATCTGCGGGCGCGAGGCCAGCTCGGCATTGTACTGCGCCAGCTCCGCGTTGATGGCCTCGAAATCCTCAATCGGGTCGCGGCCCTCGCTGCCCGAGACGTCCACGAGGTGGATGAGCAGGCGGCAGCGGTCGATGTGGCGCAGGAAGTCGTGGCCGAGACCCGCGCCGTCGCTCGCGCCCTCGATGATGCCCGGGATGTCCGCGAGGACGAAGGACACGCCCTCGTCCACATATACGACGCCCAGGTTGGGGAAGAGAGTGGTAAAGTGGTAGTTCGCTATCTTGGGGTGGGCGTTCGAGACGACGGAGAGCAGCGTGCTCTTGCCGACGTTGGGGAAGCCCACGAGGCCCACGTCTGCGAGGAGCTTCAGCTCCAGCGTTATAGTGTGCGCCTCCCCGGGCAGGCCGGGCTTGGCAAAGCGGGGCACCTGGCGGGTGGGCGTGGCGAAGTGCTTGTTGCCCCAGCCGCCGCGGCCGCCGCGGCAGGCGACGTAGTCCTCGCCGGAGGACATGTCGTGCATGATGGCGCCGCTGTCCGCGTCGCGCAGGACAGTGCCGCGCGGGACCCTGAGGACGATGGTCTCGCCGTCCTTGCCGGAGCAGCGCTTGCCCTGGCCGGGCTGGCCGTTGCCGGCGGTGAACTTGCGCTTGTAGCGGAAGTCCATGAGCGTGGACATGTGCTCGTCCACGGTGAAGACGATGTTGCCGCCGCGGCCGCCGTCGCCGCCGTCGGGGCCGCCCGCCGCGACGTATTTCTCGCGGTGGAAGGAGACGGCACCGGCCCCGCCGTCCCCGGCGCGGACCTGGATGGTGACTTTGTCAACAAAAGGTGAAGCCATAGTAAAAAACTCCCGATATCAAAAAGAGACGGACGAAAGTCCGTCTCTTTTCATTTTGTCACTGATTGAGCTCGTAAACGGAGACCTTCTTGCGGTCCTTGCCGTAACGCTCGAAACGGACGGTGCCGTCCACCAGGGAGAACAGGGTGTCGTCCTTGCCCTTGCCGACGTTGGTGCCGGGGTGGATCTTGGTGCCGCGCTGACGGACGAGGATGTTGCCGGCGAGGACGAACTGCCCGTCGGCCCTCTTGGCGCCGAGACGCTTGGACTCGCTGTCGCGTCCGTTCTTGGTGGAGCCCATTCCCTTTTTATGTGCCATGTGTTACACCTCCAATGTCATAAGTGCGGGGTTTGGTCACGCGATGGTCTCTATCTGGACCTTCGTGTAGGGCTGACGATGGCCCTGCGTGCGCTGATAGCCCTTCTTGGGCTTCATCTTGTAGACGCGGACCTTCTTGCCGCGACCGTTCTTGACGACGTTGGCGGTGACGGAAGCGCCCTCAACGACGGGGGTGCCGAACACGGCGTTATCCTCGTCAATGACGGCGAGGACACGGTCGAACTTGACGGTGGCGCCGGCCTCGGCGTCGAGCTTCTCGACGTAGATGACGTCGCCCTCCGCGACACGGTACTGCTTACCGCCGGTCTCGATGACTGCATGCTTCATTTCTGTTTCATCCTCTCTTCAAGAGACTCGCTCTAAAGGGCGGGGCGGGTGCCCGCTTGAAAAGCCCTGTCAATGCGGCTTTAGTATAATACCACGTGCCATGGCCGCTGTCAACACAAAATATGGCCCAAAACACGGAAAAAACTTACCTGCGGCGGCAATGCGGCGTATTATACTCACACCATACCGGCCGGGCGGCTGAAAACTCAGAGACAGGGGAGGTAAACGGCATGAGAGAAAAGATCGTGGTCATGGGCGGCTCCTTCAACCCGCCCACCATCGCGCACCAGAGGCTGATGCTGGGCGCTGTCGAGACCCTGGGGGCGGCGCGGGGCATATTCGTGCCGTCCTCACACGCCTACGTCAGCGCGAAAATGCGCCGCGACAAGCACCGGAACGAGGTGCTGCCGGAGGAGGCGAGGCTGCGCATGCTCCTGGCCATGGCGGCCGACGACCCGCGCCTGGAGGTGGAGGACTGCGAGTTCCACCGCGCGGAGCGGAGCTACACCTACGAGAGCATGGAGGCGGTGCAGGAGAAATACCCGGAGGCGGAGCTGTACTTCGTCGCCGGCGGCGACAAGACGGCGGTCATCTCCCGCTGGCACAGGATACGCGAGTTTCTGGAGCGCTTCCGCATCGTCCTCGTTAGGCGGGACGACTATGAGCCGGAGGCGGAGCTGAGGCAGAACCCCTTTCTGAGCGGGCATCTGGACAGATTCAGCATGATCGAAGCGCCCGCCGGGCTGGATGGCGTCAGCTCCTCCGCCGTGCGCGAAAAGCTCAGGGAGGGCCTGCCAGGCGCCGAGGCGATGCTGCACCCGGCGGTCTGGGCAATATTACAGGAATATGCAGGAGCGTATAGAATGAAAATAGAGATGTTCAGGGGAGAATACCAGTTCCTCAGCAACTTCTACGAGGCCCCTGTGGAATACCGCGGCCTGCGCTACGGCAGCAACGAGGCGGCCTTCCAGGCCCAGAAGTGCCTGACGGAGGAGGAGCGGCGTGAATTCACGCTCCTGCGCCCGAGCGACTCCAAGAAACGCGGCAGCAGTGTCCAGCTCCGGCCCGACTGGGAGGAGGTAAAGGCCGGCATCATGGAGGAGCTCGTCCGCGCGAAGTTCACGCAGAACGAGGAGCTGGGGCGGCTCCTGCTCGCCACAGGCAAGTCCGAGCTCATAGAGGGCAACAGCTGGAACGACACCTTCTGGGGCGTGGACCTCAAAACCGGCGAGGGCCGCAACGAGTTGGGGAAGGCGCTCATGAAAGTCCGCGCGGAGCTTGCCGCGCGGCAGGTATAAAATGCACTAAGGGGGCGGACAAAATGTCCGCCCCCGTGGCAGGGGAAGAAGGTTTCGAACCCTCGGCCTACGGTTTTGGAGACCGTCGCTCTGCCAACTGAGCTATTCCCCTATAAGCGCTTGGTTATTATATGACATATCTCAGCCCTTGTCAAGCCGAAAGTTCATAAAACGCCCCGGGTCGCCCCGGGGCGTTTTGCTGTCTTTGCGCGTTTACTGCTCGGCGGGCTCAAAGGCGTCCGCGCCGTGGTGGCAGATGGGGCAGACGAAGTCGGCGGGCAGGGTCTCGCCCTCGTAGAAGTAGCCGCAGACGGTGCACAGCCAGCCCTTCTTCTTGTTGACGACGGCGGGGACGTAGTGCTCGAAGTCCTCCGGCCCGTGCTTGCAGAGCGGGCAGACGAAGTCGGCGGGCAGCTCGGGACCCTCGTGGAAGTAGCCGCAGACCTTGCAGACCCAGCCCTCGACGGCGGGACCCGCGGGGGCCTTCTTCGGCTTGATGTGCGCGTGGTAGTAGCTGTAGGTGCAGCTGGGCTTGTCGGAGAGCACGTGCGCCTCCACGACCTCGGCGATGTAGAGCATCTGCGTGCCGCAGTCGCGCGAGTCGATGACGCGGGCGGAGAGCACGGCGTTGGTGTGCTGGCCGATGTAGCGCAGGCCGTTCTCGGTGCGCAGCTCGTCGGGCCAGTCCGCGAACTTGTCCACGTCGCGCCCGGACTGGAAGCCAAAGTGCTTGAAGAGGTCGTAGGGCGCGTCCTCGCTGAGGATGCTGATGTTGAAGACCCCGGCCTTGGCGACCATGTCGCAGGTGTGGTTGGCCTTGATGCAGCTGATGGTTATCTTCTTGGGGTCGGAGCTGGTTATCTGGCCGGCGGTGTTGATGATGCAGCCGTAGTCCTTGCCGTCCACGCGGGTGGTGAGGACCTCGCAGCCGTAGCTGAACTTGTTAAAGGCCTTGCTGTCCACCTCGAAGATACCCTCCATGCCGCCCTCGGCGCTCACAGTGACCTCAGCCGCCGCGGGCTTTGCGGGCAGGACGCTCTCGGCAATGGCGTCGGCGAGGACGTCGAGGTCGCCGAGCTGCTCCTCGGTGAGGGAGCTTCTGACGGTCAGCGTGTCGCCTATGAACTCGGTGCCCTTGAGTCCGGAGAGCACGCCGCGCATGAGCCCGCCGCTGGTCGGGGCCCAGGAGCCGTTCTCAATGAGGGCGACCTTGCGCTTCTGGAGGTTGTGGGCCGCGATGTCGTGCAGCAGCTGCTCCATGGTGACGAACATGCCCGCGTTGTAGGTCGTCGCGGCGAAGACGAGGTGGCTGTACTTGAAGGCGTCGGAAACGATGTAGCTCGCGGGCGTGACGGAGGTGTCGTACATCTTGACCTTGACGCCGCGGTCGCAGAGCTTGGCGGCGAGAATGTTGGCGGCGTTCTCGGTGTGGCCGTAGACTGAGGCGTAGGCGATGAGGACGCCGTTCTCCTCCGGCTCGTAGGAGCTCCACTTGAGGTACTTTTCGAGGAAGTCCCCGAAGCCCTGACGCCAGACAAAGCTGTGCAGCGGGCAGACGAGCTTTATTTCAAGCCCCGCGGCCTTTTTGAGCACGGCCTGGACCTGGGGGCCGTACTTGCCGACGATGTTGGTGTAGTACCTGCGCGCCTCGTCGATGCACTCGTGCATGAAGTCGCACTCGTCGGAGAAGATGCGCCCGTTGAGCGCGCCGAAGGAGCCGAAGGCGTCGGCGGAGAAGAGGATCTTGTCCGTCGTGTCGTAGGTCATCATGACCTCGGGCCAGTGGACCATCGGGGCCATGACGAAGGTGAAGTTGTGCCTGCCGGTGCTGAGGGTGTCGCCCTCGGCGACGACGTGGAGCCGTGCGTCGAGGCCGGCGTGGAAGTAGTTCTGGAGCATCGTCTTTATCTTGGCGTTGCAGACGATGGTAGCCTCGGGATAGCGGAGGGCGACGTCGGCGATAGTGGCGGCATGGTCGGGCTCCATGTGGGAGATGACGAGATAGTCCAGCCCGCGCCCGGCGAGCTCGTGTTCAAGGTTTTCAAAAAAATTGTGGCAAACGGCCTTATCGACGGTGTCAAAAAGGATGGTTTTTTCGTCTTTAATAATGTAGGAGTTGTAGGACACGCCATCCGGCACGCCGTAGACGCCCTCGAAGAAGGCGAGACGCCTGTCGTCCGCGCCGACCCAGGACATATCGTCCGTGATACGCTTGGTACAATACATTATAATATTACCTCCTGAGAGTTTTATCGGATGGTTACACTATATCTCCTGGAGAAAAAATTGTCAATCGCGTTTCCACTTTGCGCCCTGGGGCGTGTCGATGATGGTGATGCCTTCGGCCTTGAGCAGGTCGCGAATGCGGTCGGCCTCTGCGAAGTTCTTGGCCTTTTTGGCGGCGGCGCGCTCGGCGAGCAGGCCCTCGATGCGCGGGTCGGACTCCTGGGGTTCCTCTTTCTTGCGGAGCTTCGCGGCTGCCTCGATGAGGCCGAGGCCGAGCACGCGGTCGTAGTCCGCCACGATGGCGAGCTTGGTCGCGTCGTTCACGGGGGCCTTGAGCGCGTCGTAGAGCGCGGTGACGGCAAGGGAGGTGTTCAGGTCGTTGTCCAGCGCGGAAGTGAAGCCCGCGCGCAACTTTTCCATTTCAGCTTCGTCTAAGGCAGCGGGAGCGTCGGAGAGAGCCGCAATGCGGTTCACGAGCTTCTGATAGGCCCCCGCGGCGTTGTCGAGGTTCTCCCAGGAGAACACCAGGCTCTTGCGGTAGTGGCTCTGCAGGCAGAAGAAGCGGTAGGCCAGCGGGTCGTAGCCCTTCTGCTCCAGCAGGGAGACGGTGAGGAACTCGCCCTTGGACTTGGACATCTTGCCGCCGGTGGTGTTCAGGTGCAGGACGTGGACCCAGTAGTTGCACCACTTGTGGCCGAGGTAGGCCTCGGACTGGGCGATCTCGTTCGTGTGGTGCGGGAAGGCGTTGTCGATGCCGCCGCAGTGGATGTCGAGGTCCTCACCGAGGTGCTTCATGCTGATGCCGGAGCACTCGATGTGCCAGCCGGGGTAGCCGACGCCCCAGGGGGAGTCCCATTTGAGGGCCTGGTCCTCGAATTTCGACTTGGTGAACCAGAGCACGAAGTCGTTTTTGTTGCGCTTGTTCGTGTCCTCCTCCACGCCCTCGCGCACGCCGACGTCGAGGTCGTCCGCGTCGAAGTCGTTGAAGACGTAGTATTTCTCCAGCTTCGAGGTGTCGAAGTAGACGTTGCCGCCTGCGAAATAGGCGTAGCCGGTGTCCATGAGCTTGGAGATTATCTTGATGTACTCGTCGATGCAGTTCGTGGCGGGCTCGACGACGTCGGGGGTCTTGATGTTGAGCTTGCGGCAGTCGTCGAAGAAGGCGTCGGTGTAGAACTTGGCTATCTCCATGACGGTCTTGTGCTCGCGCTTGGCGCCCTTGAGCATCTTGTCCTCGCCGGTGTCGGCGTCGGAGGAGAGGTGGCCGACGTCGGTGATGTTCATGACGCGCTTGACGTTGTAGCCCGCGTAGCGCAGGTATTTTTCGAGCACATCCTCCATGATGTAGCTTCTGAGGTTGCCGATGTGTGCATAGTGGTAGACGGTGGGGCCGCAGGTGTACATCTTGACGATGTCGGGATGGTTGGGGACGAATTCGTCCTTGGTGCGCGTGGCGGAATTATAGAGCTTCATTTTTGTATACCTCCAGCTTTTATCTCATGTCGTCGCCCGCGGCGGCTTTGAGGCGGTTGAGCTCTCCGCGGAGGCTTATGACCTCCTGGACGAGCGGGTCTGTGACGTTTATCTGCTCGACGTTGCCGACGTAATCGACCTTCTCGCCCTTTTTCTTGACAACGCGGGCGGGAGCGCCGACGGCGGTGCAGTCGGGGGGTATCTCAGAGAGGACGACGGCGTTCGCAGCGACGCGGGAGTTGTCGCCGACGGTGAAGGGGCCGAGCACCTTGGCGCCGCAGCCGATAAGGACGTTGTTGCCGATGGTGGGGTGGCGCTTGCCGGTGTCCTTGCCTGTGCCCCCGAGGGTGACGCCCTGGTAGATGAGGCAGTCGTCGCCTATTTCGGCGGTCTCGCCTATGACGATGCCCATGCCGTGGTCGATGACGAGGCGCTTGCCGATTTTAGCGCCGGGGTGTATCTCGATTCCCGTTTTTTTGCGGCTGCGCTGGGATATGATTCGGGCGAGCAGCTTGTGGCCGTGGGTGTAGCACCAGTGAGCGCGCTTGTGGCTCTGGGTGGCCTTGATGCCGGGGTAGAGCAGCCAGACCTCGAAGGAGCTTCTGGCGGCGGGGTCGCGGGCCTTGTAGGCCTCGATGGTTTCGCGCAGGTCTTTGAACAATTTTACCTCCTACATAAGGTGGCGAGAGCGCGCTGAACAAAAAAATAGCTCCCATGCCTGATCGGCATGAGAGGCGCAGTTCATACGCGGTTCCACTCTCGCTTATCACTCTCCGGCAGATTTACCGGTTTGCAGCTTAACGCGCTGCCGACGGGGCGGCATTTCCTCCGCCCGAGGCTCCGGGGCGCATTTCGGCTCTCTCCTGGACAGCGCCGCTTGCAGCCGGCGGCGGCGCCTCTCTGGGACCGGTGGAAGAGCTTACTTTTCCCTTTCACAGCCAAGTTACACTCCATTATATTATCACAGCCGGGGGGGTGTGTCAAACATTTTCATGCCGCAAAAAATATTCCTGTACTGTCATTGAAATGTAATGAACTGTATCTTGAAAATAATACAGCTTGATGATATACTTTTGGCTGGACAGGAACATTTTTTAAAAATCAGGAGAAAACAGGAGGTAGATGAAAAAATGAAGTCCAAATTCAAGAAGTTACTGGCAACGGCGCTGGTCCTCTGCCTTGTGCTGGCGCTGCTGCCCGCCGCAGCGTTTGCAGAAGGTAAGCACACGATAACGTTTAGTAATGACAGCGGTGGAACTTTTCTGGACGGAAAGTATACTTACGGCCAGATAAAAGTCAACAACGGGGACTACAATACTGAAGGTTATGACGAAGACACTAAGATTACCCTAACGGCAGTTCCTGAAGAAGGGTATGAGCTGGTCAAGTTTATTGTAACCGTCGGCAACTCGGATGGCGTTGTGGTGGTGGATGACTCCTATACATTTGATCTTACAGCCGACACCACGGTCGTGGCAGCGTTCAGGGAGCTTTATGATGTTGGAGTTGATACCTCACCTGAGGGCATTGACGGTATCGCAGTGCAGCCCACATCTGCCACAAGGGATACGACCGTAAATGTTACAGTTACTCCGAAAGCCGGCTACAGCGTAAGCGAGATATACTATACGAAGGGTAATGAGCGCGAAACGATTGCCACAAACAGCAATACCGGCAGTTTCACCATGCCCGCCGGTGCTGTTATCGTCAGCGCTGTGGCGACTCGGATACCCACGCATACGATTACTGTCACTCAGAATATGAATGGTTACGTATCTACGAGTCCCTCTGGGGAAGTGGCTGAGGACACTCCCGTAACTGTAACGGCGAGGCCTTTTAACGGATATGAAGTAGAAAAAATCGTCTATTTTAAAACCGGCAACGCTAGCATTGCGCCCGTTGACATTACGGATAACCCGCAATTCAATATGCCCGCCTATGATGTAACGGTGGAGGCGACGTTCAAACTGGCGACCCCCGACCCTGATGGGCATTATGTGTATTACATGGATAATCTGCCCGGTGGTTCCATTTTTTCTGATACGGGCTGGGCTAGCCCGGGCGATATCGTAACCATCACCGCGACGCCCGATGCTGGTTACAAGACCGTCAGCGTATACTATACGGCCAACAACTATCCCTATGGCATAAAGGAAGTTGCTACGCCTATTGGCAACAACAAATGGACGTTTGAAATGCCTGACTACGACGTTGTGGTTTCTGCCAGGTTTGAGTATGACCCCTATTACCCTGGCACCGACTACCACTACATAACCGTCTCTAATCCCGGAAACCACTGCTCGGTCTCCGTCCCCTCTGGCGCCTACTGCGGCCAGAATGTTGAGATAACGCTCAGCAACTTCGACGCCGGCTATGCGTTCAGCTACCTCAAGGTGAACGGCGAGTACGTGACGCCCTACGGCTTCAACGGCTACCTGTCCTACACCTTCAAGATGCCCCACAATAATGTGGCCATTGAGGTCGGCACGACGAGCGTCAGCGGGAAGTACTACATAGACACCTCCTACGACAGCACGCTCGGCGGCGTCGAGGTCTGGGTCAACAACAACTACGTCAACAACTGGCACCAGGGCTCCTGGGCCGACTACAATGACAGCGTCTCCTTCAAAGTCAAACCCTATTACTCCGACGACGTTGTGAGCGTCAGCGTCGTCGGCAAGCGGACGGGCTGGACTTACAGCTACGACTACAACAGCTACAGCGGCTGGTACACCTTCACGATGCCGAACGAGGACGTCACCATAAACGTTGACTTCCGCAGCGGCGTCCACAAGGTCTACGTAGACAAGGTCACGGACGGCAAGCTCACCGTCAGCGACGACTGGGCCAAGTACGGCCAGATAGTCTACATCACCGCCGTGCCTGACTACGGCTGCACCCTGAGCAGTCTCTCCGTCAGGACCGCCACCGGCGACAGTGTCCGTGTCTACAACGCCCAGAAGGCCGACACCTACTACTTCTACATGCCGGACCAGTACGTCAGCGTCTCCGCCGTGTTCACGGGCAAGTACACCAGCCTGCCCTTCAACGACGTGAGCTACGGCGACTGGTACTATGACGCGGTGCAGTTCGTGTACAGCCGGGGCATCATGGACGGCGTGGACTACTACAAGTTCGCCCCGAACGGCACCATTACCCGCGGCATGATAGTCACCATGCTGTGGCGCATGGCGGGTGAGCCCTTCGAGATGCCCGTCACCAGCTTCACCGACGTCGAGATAGGCCGCTACTACACCACCGCCGTGGCCTGGGCCTGCCGCAACGGCATAGCCGACGGCATGGGCGAGAGCACCTTCGGCCCGAACGACGCCATAACCCGTGAGGAGCTCGTCACGCTGCTGTACCGCTACGCGCAGTACTTCGGCCACAGCTGCATCGGCACCAGCATCGAGGGCTTCGCCGACGCCGGCAGCGTCAGCAGCTACGCCTACAACGCCATGTGCTGGGCCTACAAGGCCGGCGTTGTCACCGGCACCACCGGCTCCCGCCTCAACCCGCAGGGCACCGCCTCCCGCGCTGAGGCCGCGCAGATGATCATGAGCTTCTACAGCTTCCTCAACAGCTAACACAGCGCCTTAAAGGGCCGGGCGGGACCAAACCGCCCGGCCCGGTTTTTTATCCAGTTGAAATATTTTGCGGAACGTGTTATTGTATAGTAAACTTGTATGCGTTCCACAGGAGGCGTCGGTACCATGAACAAGAGAGTGCTCTGCATCCTGCTCGCCGCGGCGCTGCTTTGCGTCCCCGCGCTGGCCTCCGGCACCCACGAAGTCAGCGTGACCTTCGACAGCGCGATGGGCAGTGTGGAGCTTCAAACGAGCTCCGGCGCGGCGGGGGACAACATCTATTTCTACGTAAAGCCCGCCTTGATGTATGAGCCCGCAAATCCCGCCATAAGCACCGCCGCCGGCCTGGCCGTCCAGTGTTATGCTGCCGGTGTCGAGGGTGGGGCCTACGTCTACTATTTCTCCATGCCGGACGACGCGGTCACGATAAACGTGACCTTCACCCCCGCGGAGGGTCCGTTTGACGACGTCGCCGCGACGGACTGGTTCTGCGACGAGGTCCTCGACGCCTACGAGGCCGGGCTGATGACCGGTACGGGCGAGCGCACGTTTTCTCCCGGCGCCCCCGCGACAAGGGCGATGCTTGTCACGATACTCTACCGCCTGGCGGGCGAGCCCGCCGCCGAGGGCGGCGGCTTCACGGACGTGAGCGCCTCCGCCTACTATGCCTCCGCAGTAGCCTGGGCCTCTCAGAACGGAATAGTGGAAGGCTTTGAGGACGGCAGTTTCCAGCCCGACGCGGCCATTACGCGCGAGCAGCTTGCCGCCGTGCTGTACCGCTACGCCACCTGGAAGGGCGCGGACACCTCAGCCTCCGGCGAGCTGACGGACTTTGCCGACGCCGCGAGTGTCAGCTCCTGGGCGCAGGCCGCCATGAAGTGGGCAGTCGGCGCGGGCATCCTGAGCGGCAGCGCCGCGGGCCTCGAACCCCAGGGTACGGCCACCCGCGCCCAGGCCGCCGCAATGCTTGTACGCTTTACCCAAACGGTTAGCCAATAAAAAACTTATCTTGGAGGAGAAAAAATGAAGAAAAAACTGTTGAGTTTGCTGCTCGTCCTCGTCATGGCAGCGACCCTGCTCCCCACCGGCGCCTTTGCGCTGCAGGTCGAGCTCCCCCCATATCTTGAGCCGTGGCGGCCGGTCTACACGATCGACAACTACGACCCCAACACCGGTGACTATGGTTTGTATTCGCTGAACGCCACGTTCGATCCCTATGGCGGCGACGTTGATTATCCCACTCGCGCCAACGCCGGCGAATGGGTGACGGTTTGGATTTATCCTGCGAACGGCTATAAGATCAACCAGGTTTTCGTCAAACTGGACGAGAATGGCACGGAGTGGACGAACTACGGCAACGCCTCTGCCATCCAGTTCAGAATGCCCGCGCACAACGTTGACATCTCCGTCAGCTTCACTGAAGTCGGCACCGGCATGTACGAGCTTGGCTATATTGATTACCCCGACAACACCGTCAGCGTTTCCTTCACCGATGCCAGCGGCTACTCCATAGGCAGCGCCAACGCCGGTGATATCGTGAACATGACCGTCAACGCCAAGTCCGGCTACAAGATCAAGTCCGTGTCCTACAGCAATTATCTCGGCAACATCACCAACGGCTACTACTCCTACGACAGCACCCAGTTCACCTATCAGTTCGCCATGCCCGCCAGCAACACCTACTTCACCATCAACACCGAGGCGACCGGCGCTTACAGCATCAGCGTCTCCAGCGCCAACAGCTATTACGGCTCCGTCTCGATCAAGAACGGCATTGAGAAGGCCAACTACGGCGATACCGTCACCTTCACCGTCAGGCCGGCTTACCAGTACATCCTCAAGTCCGTTTCCGTTTACACGAACGACAGCTACAGGCAGTCCATCCAGGTCACCCGCGACAAGTACGACTGGAACACCTTCAGCTTCACCATGCCCGCTTCGAGCGTCGTCATCGCGCCGACCTACACCTCCGACTACTACACCATCAGCGTTGACGGCGGCAGCCACGGCAGCGTCTCCATCGAGGCCGAGCCCGCCGGCACCAACAGCTACTACGGCATCAGGAACGAGTACGTCTACATAGACGCCACCCCGAATACCGGCTACAAGGTCAAGTCCGTCACCGTCGTGGACAAGTACAACGACAGCATCAAGGTCTACGAGAGCAGCACCGCCAACCGCTACTACTTCACGATGCCCGACAGCAACGTCACCGTGAACGTGGAGTTCACCCCGCGTGTCATGTCCAACCCCTTCACCGACGTGAGGAGCACCGACTGGTTCTATGACGCGGTCAACTACGTCTACAGCGAGGGCATCATGGACGGCACCAGCGTGTACATGTTCTCTCCCAACAACGCTACCAGCCGCGGCATGCTCGTGACCATCCTGTGGCGTCTCGCGGGCGAGCCCGTCGTGACCGGCACCAGCTTCTCCGACGTGAGCAGCAGCTCCTACTACTATTACGCGGTCCTGTGGGCCTCCAAGTACGGCATCGTTGACGGCCTTGGCAACAACATGTTCGGCCCCGACCAGGCCATCACGCGCGAGCAGTTCGCGGTCATCCTGTACCGCTATGCGCAGCACTGCGGCTACAGCACCAGCGCAAACTCCACGCTGGTTGGCTACGCTGACAGCAACAAGATCAGCAGCTATGCTCTGACCGCCATGCGCTGGGCCTGCGGCGCCGGCCTCTTCGAGGGCGACGAGAGGGCCAACCTCAACCCGCAGGGTCAGACCACCCGCGCCGCCGCCGCCAAGCTCCTCATGACCTTCCAGGAGAACGTGGCGAAATAAGCACACCAAAGCCCCGGGCATGGCCCGGGGCTTTTTTATCTGCAAAATGCAAGGAGTAAAAAACGGCGCTCGCCCCGATTTGGGGCGGGCGCTTTACTTCACCTCAGGCCAGCAGGGCCTCGACGGCGTCATAGTCCACGCACTCGCCCCAGGACAGGCCCGTGACGAGGGATACGAGGTCTTCGGTAAGCTCATTGTCCAGCGCCGTGTACTCCCCGTCCGCGAGGGAAAACCAGGTGTAGCGGTCGGTGTAGGCGAGGCCGCTGTCCTCGAGGTATTCTATGTCCAGCGTGCCGGAGGCGGTTTCGACGGTAAAGCTCACAAGGTCCGACATGTCCGGTATAGCCTCTTTTGAAACGAGGTCGTAGAGGCCGCAGCTGAAGTTTGTCAGCAAATCGGAACTCACGAGGTAGACGTTCCCGTCCCCAATTGAGACGTAGCGCAGGCCGTCGAGACTGGTCTCGCCGCCGATGTCTATGGTCGTCTCAGCCTCCGCTGTGACGCTTATGTATCACCCGGGATAACGATACACCCCGTACCTTAAACGAACCTGTAAAGCCGACCGGAGCGCGCAAAAAAGCCGGGCCGGTAGGCCCGGTCCGGAGCTATCTGTAGTATTTTGCAATGGCGGCCAGGAAGCGCTCGCCGTATTTTTTCGCCTTTCTCTCTCCCACGCCTGAGACGCGGAGAAACTCGTCCATGTCTTTCGGCATCCTCACGGCCATGTCTTCGAGCGTGGCGTTGGAAAAGACGACGTAGGGCGGAACCCCCTCCTCGGCTGCGATCTGCATACGCAGGGCGCGCAAGGCCGAGTAGATGTCGCCGCCGGCGGCGGGCAGGGAGGAGGCGGCGCGTTTTTTGCGCGCCGGCTTTGCGCGCGGCGCGGTGCGGCGCAGGTACATCTCCACTTTCGCCCCGCGGAAGAGCACGTCCCCGGCTTCGGGCGTCAGCTCCAGTACGTGATGCTTCGGCTCCGTGCGCAGGCAGCCCAGCTCCTCCAGCCGGTCCACGAGGGCGTAGAGCCCCTCCGCACTGGAGCCGCGCAGCAGTCCGTAAGTAGAGAGCTTGTCCAGCCCCAGCTCCAGCACGCGCGCTTCTCGGCTTCCGCGCAGCACCTGGATAATGAGCGTGCGCCCCACGCCGTAGCCCAGACGGCTCCTCACGCGCTTCACGCAGGAGAGCAGCATCTGAGCCTGGACGGTCACGTCCTGCTTTGCCAGCCCGGAGCGGCAGTTGGCGCAGGCGCCGCAGCTCTCCGGGTGCTCCTGGCCGAAATAGCCGAGGATGCAGCCTCGCAGGCAGCCGCCCGTGCGGCAGTATTCCACCATGCTGTTCAGCCTATCCATGTCGCGGCGGCGCAGGGCCTCGCGCTCGTCCGCTCCGAGCTCCTCGTTCTCGCCGCTGTGTTCTATGAGGAAGCGGGCCGTAATAATGTCAGAGGGGGAGTAGAGCAGCAGGCAGTCCGCCGGAGAGCCGTCGCGCCCGGCGCGCCCCGCCTCCTGATAGTAGGCTTCGAGGCTCTTCGGCATGTTGTAGTGGACGACGTAGGAGACGTTGGACTTGTCTATGCCCATGCCGAAAGCGTTTGTCGCCACCATGACGGCGGCATGGTCGTACTGGAAATCCTCCTGCGCGCGGCGGCGCTCGGCGTCGGGCAGCCCGGCGTGGTACTGCACGGCGGGAAAGCCGGCCTCCCTGAGCTTGGCGCAGACCTGTTCCACCGCCGAGCGCGTGGCGCAGTAGACTATGCCGCTCTTGTCCGGACGCGAGCGCAGAAAACGGAGCAGCTCGGCGAACTTGTCCGCCGGCCGGCGCACGTCGAGAAAGAGGTTCGGCCTGTCGAAGCCCGTGACCAGCACGTCCGCCTCCCGCAGCCGCAGCAGGCGGAGGATGTCGTCCCGGACGGCGGGCGTCGCCGTCGCCGTGAAGGCTGCAACGACGGGACGGCGGGGCAGGGAGGCGATGAAGGGTTCGATCGCGAGGTAGCTCGGCCTGAAATCCTGTCCCCACTGAGAGACGCAGTGCGCCTCGTCCACGGCGACGAGGGAGATCTCCAGCTCCTGCGCGAGAGAGGCAAAGGCGCGGCTGTCCAGCCGCTCGGGCGCTATGTACAGCAGGCGGAACTCGCCCCGGCCCAGACCGGCCAGGACCTCCCTCCGCTCCTGCGTGTCAAGGCTGCTGTTGAGATAGGCGGCGGGGATGCCGTCCTCGCGCAGAGCCTCGACCTGATCCTTCATGAGCGAGATGAGCGGCGAGACGACAAGCGTCAGGCCCGGCAGCAGCAGGGCTGGCAGCTGGTAGCACAGCGACTTTCCCCCGCCGGTGGGCATTATGCCGAGGCAGTCCCGCCCGGAGAGTATGTCGTCGATGAGCCGCTCCTGACCGGGACGGAATCCATCCAGGCCGAAGTATTTGCGAAGCGCCGAGACCTTGTCCAAGACCCTCGCCTCCTTGATGTGCCGCCCGGGCTTGCGCCTTGACAAACCGGCGGGCGTATTTTAGAATCAGCCTGGGAGTTGATAGCATGAGCGAGCACAGCCACATAGCCCCGGACGGGACGGTGTATACGCACAGCCATGAGCACAAGCACCAGCATACGCAGACCAAGGCCGTCGTGAACCGCCTTTCCCGCGCCATCGGCCATCTGGAATCCGTGCGCAAGATGGTGGAGGACGGGCGGGACTGCACGGAGGTGCTGGTCCAGCTGGCCGCCGTGCGCTCGGCGCTCAACAACACCGCCAAGGTCATACTGAAGGACCATGTCGAGCACTGCCTGGCCGACGCCGTGGAGTGCGGGGACATGGAGGCCCTGGAGCAGCTCAACCGGGCTATAGAGCAGTTTATGAACTAGATAATCAAGCCCCCGTCCGCGCCGAGCACCTGCCCGGTGACGAAGGAGGCCGCCTCGCTCGCGAGGAAGGCCACGACCCGGGAGATGTCCTCCGGCCGTCCGATGCGGCCGAGGGCGGAGTTTTCGGCCATCGCGGCCTTGTCCTCCGCCGTGAAGCAGGAGAGCATGTCCGTGTCGATGGCGCCGGGGGCCACGGCGTTCACGCGGATGCCCGAGGGTCCGAGCTCCTTGGCAAGCCCCTTGACGAAGGATATGACCGCCCCCTTCGTCGCGGAGTACGCCGTCTCGCAGGAGCCGCCGCGCACGCCGAGGATGGAGGAAGTGCAGATTATGCAGCCGCGCTTGCGCTCCACCATGTAGGGTATCGCCTCGCGGCAGCAGTGGAACATCCCGTTTACGTTTACGTCGAAAAGACGCCGCCATTCGGCGTCCGTCATGTCCTGCAGCAGACCGCTCCAGGCAACGCCCGCGTTGCAGACGAGCAGGTCGAAGGGTCCGGCGGCCTCGAACATGGCGCGTACCTGCGCGGGCTCTGCGACATCCGCGCGTACCGCCTCGGTGCCGAGCTCGGCGGCGAGGGCTTCGGCCCTCTCCCGGCTGTTCAGGTAGTTTATCGTGACGCGCCAGCCGTCTGCGGCCAGCGCCCGGGCCTCCGCCGCGCCTATGCCGCGGGAGGAGCCGGTCACAAGAGCTTTCTTCATAAAAATATCACCCGGACAAGATTTTACCACAGCCGGCGGATTTGTAAAGGCGCGAGAGCGCAAAGGTGAGGACAATGAAAGAGGACAACAGGAAAAACAACGCCCCGCCCCCCAAAAGGGAGCGGGAAGCTCCGCGCCCGCCGCGGCGCGAGGAATACGAGGCCCCGCCCAAGACCCGGACCTGGGGATTCATAGTCGGAGCGGTGCTGCTGCTGGCCATATTGACCGTGGTGCTGTGCATCATGGGCGGCGTATTCGACTTCAACAAGGGCGCGTCGGAGACGGACGCCCCCGCCGCAGAGACCCAGGCTCCGCAGGAGAATACTGAGCCGCCGGCCGAGAACACCCCCACGCCCAGCCCCACGCCTCCAGAGGAGAGCGAGGCCCCGGAGATCCACACCGTGAACGCCATCGCCGGAAACGGAGGCTCCATCTCGCCCTCCGGCATAGTCGAGGTCGAGGACGGCGGCAGCGTGACCTTCACAATAACCGCCGACCCGGGCTACGTGCTCTCAGAGCTGAAGGTGGACGGCTACACGGCGGAGCTGACGGACAGCTTCACTTTCCCGAACGTGACGGGGGAGCATACCATCTATGCCATTTTTCGCGAGGAAGTTGTGGAGACTCCGCCGCCCACGCCGACGGAGACGCCGGTGGAGACGGAAGACCCGTTTTGGCCCTATATAACTCTTCCGCCTGAGATAGACGGCGACGAGTTTGTGACCGACCAGCCCGCCTATCCCGACAACTCCTTTCCCTCGGACTTCTTCCCCGGCTGAACGTGCCGGGCGCGCAGCAGACCGCAGGCCGGGCGGAGTCCGGCCTGCGGTTTTTCGACGCTCTGCGGCAAACGACTTGTTTTTCCCCACCTGTAATGGTATAATTCCTGATGCATCTGACGGGTCCCCCACCCGGCATCCACCAACGAGAGGAGGCGAGACGGCTTGAAAACTCGGCACGTGCTGATGGCGTTTACCTTTATAGTGCTCCTTATTTTTCTGATCATCGTCGTCTCCTCGCGCTCCACGGAGATGGGCAAGCTCTACCCGGACGATGTGGATATTGACGCCGGCCTCACGCAGACCGCCCCCTCGCCCCAGGCCTCCGCCGAGGCGAACTATGACGTGAATCCCGCCCCTGAAAAGACCGGCAGCCCCAAGGATACAAAGCCGGATATAGATATCGACTCCTGGCAGTACCTGCTCGCCAACAGCGACAACAACATCGGCAAATATTCGCCCCAGGTAGTCGCTGTCGAAGAAACAGCCCAGTATTTTGACGAACGTGCCGTGGACGCCCTCGTGGACTTCCTGGACGCAGCCCGCGCGGCGGGCTATTCGCCGTATATCATGGCCTCCTACAGGCCATATTCGTCGCAGGAATACATCTATAACGGCAAGGCCAGCCAGCTCAGCTGGCCGGACTACCCGGATGCCCAGGATTATGCGGACGCCGCCAAGCTCGTCGCCGCTCCCGGTACCAGTGACCACCAGACCGGCCTCGCCGTGGATATCACCGACAAGTATTACAGCACCATGGACGCTTCGCGGATGGACCAGGAGTTCCTCACCTGGCTTGCGGACAACTGTGCTGAGTACGGGTTCATCCTCCGCTATCCCAGTTCCAAAGTTTCCATCACCGGATGGGACGAGCCCTGGCACTTCCGCTATGTGGGGAAGGAGGCAGCCGTGTTCATCATGGATAACAACCTCTGCCTGGAGCAGTTTGTCTCCCTGTATAAGTGAATGAGTGACGCCCGAGGGCCGCTCCTGACGGCCCCGGGCGTTTTTTTGAGAATTCTTATTTTCCCAAATGGGGATTTCCAGCTTTCTTCTTGAAGTGATCTCTCGTTCCGTGTTGCCCTCCCCTATTCTTTCACAGCCAGTTCAAAGAGTCTGCCCATTCTGCGATTGCAGCAGGCGCAGGTATCCTTGTCATGCTTGCTGCCCCGGCATTTGAGCGTAAAAAGCGACGCGATCCGTGACTCCTTGATGCAGGCTTTACAGATGGGCATGATGATGGGGCTTTCTCTGCGCACCAGCACTCCCACGCTGATCAGCAGGGCGCTGTTGACCTCCCTCATACGGGAGGCCGACAGCATTCCGATATGCTCCATGAGCCTGTCCTTGCTGATCGTTCTGATCTGCTCTGCCAGGATGATAGAGGGCGCGGTCAATCCTGCCTCGGCCTCCAGATAGACATGGGTGGGCAGATTGGCCTTTTCCGGCCTGTCCGTGGTAATAGGCGCGACAATGACAGTCGTGCCGTGTTGATTGCCGGTGTCGTTCTGGACGATCACAGCGGGGCGATAGCCCATCTGCTCCGATCCCAGCCCGACACCAAAATCGGTGAAGTAAAGCTCACCGCGATGATATGTTGCGTTCATGGTGTATGGCCTCCCTTTGAAAACAAGCGGCCTGTCAGCCGCCTATGTATGCGCCGGACGCGGGACAGCATGGTTTTTGAGGCGATATAGACATACCTCGCCCTTGGCATTTGCTGTCCGTTGTCCGGCAGTTTTATTTTCAAGCAAACCTATTTGTCCTCGACACCCCGGCTTGCTCTTGGGAAGTCATCAAACGGCTGGCGGCTACCAGCTCCACGGGCATCTCACCCCCGGCAGGATCGCTGTCGGCTGCCCTCATTGCCTGCGACGGTTTTTTCACGCTCGGACTGTGACTGGACAGGAGTATCATTGTCCCCATTACCTGTCATGGCCGCACCGGGAGCCGCCCGATGCTTCATGCAGTCTGTTGTCGCTCCCTGCGGCGGGATAGGCAAGCCGAAAACAAGTGTAAGTGACTTTTCGCTGCCTCCACCCGCCGCAGATCATCGCGCAGCCGCAAAGCTGGCTTATGCTCATCGCAACGACAATGGGAATGTATCTGATGAATGGGTATTCGATTTTCAAGCTGCAAACCCATTCACCGCATAGCGGAAAACAGGCGAGGATTTTTTACGTCCTCACCTGTTTCCTAACTAATCGTTAAAAATGTTCCCCCTTGGAATGCCTTTTTTATTTTGCCGGCATATTCAGCTTCATCGCTGTTCTCCTTATACGGAACGATCATTCGTCGGATATTTCTCTGCTGGCAAAGATGCTCCTTGACCAGCTCAATTTCTTCGGTTCCGGCAACGGTTTCAATGGCCAGCTTTTCTTCCGGGATATAGATTTCAAGCGGTATCCCGATGTATTCAGCAGAGCCGAATAAAACTTTCAGACCTTTTTGGGCTGCATAGTAGCTAACCACTAATTGAGGAAACACGCTTTGATACTCCTTTTCGCATACCCGGCAACCTTTCCTTTCAATCGTTCGCTCATAAATCTTGGCTTTCCATGAGTGTCCGATGGAGCATTTCCACCATACACTCCGCATTGAGCTTCTTGACAATTTTGTTGGATCATCTTCTATGTTTTTTTCATAATCCCATTCTTGAAGCAGGTATGTATCTGTTGTTGCCAAATCGTTATAGCCTGTAAAAACCGCACGATCAGCGCAGACAGGACAAACCGTTCCTTTCACTCGTGACTGAACCAGCGATTTCCACTCAAAGCCGCAGGTCTTGCATTTCCACCACACATTCCTGCGTGATTTCTCATTTACCATATCCGGCGTCAAGGGAAGATTGCGCTCTGACCATTCCTCCGCAAGCGACGGGTGCATCGTGGCAAAATCATTAAAGCCTTTTAAGAGCATAATGCCGCTGCAATAAGGGCATTTACTGCCGCCGGAACGGGTTGAGATCAGTGTATTCCATTTATGGCCTTTGCTGCACTTCCACCAGACCTTTCGGTTGGCAAAGGCTGTCACCATTGTTGGCTTTAGTGGATCGTTCCTGTCCGACCATTCAGCAGCTACTTCGGGATACTGAGAAGCAAGGTCATTAAATCCCTCCATCACTTTATTATGAGAACAGTATGGGCAGCCTGTGCCATTCAAAGCTCGGCTTCTTACAGATGCCTCCCACTCATGTCCGTGTTTACATTTCCAGATACCTTTTTTATGCGATCCGGGAGATACCTGCGTTGGCTTCAGCTTATTCTTCTCTGACCATTGGCGGGCCAGCTCTGGCTCCAAGGTTGCCAGATCATTGATTCCCTCCACCACTCTTGCTCCTGAACAAATCGGACATTTCTCTCCGGCAGAACGGCTTTTGACGCTGGTCTGCCATTCATGCCCGCAGTCTGCTTTCCACCATACAATTTTGTTGGAGCCGTATGTTACCCTATCCGGTGTAAGCGGCAGATTCCTCTCCGACCATTCGCAGACAAGCTCCGGATGTTGGGCGGCAAAACTGTTATTCATACCGCAAAACTCCTTTTGGTAAATCATTTGGTATTGTGGTACGAATTATAGTGGATTTCCTATAAATGATATAGTTTGCGTCCTGCCCGTTCACAGAATGCTTTGGGCAAAAAAAGACCATGAGAAGCAGCCGTTCCTCATGGTCTTTTATATAAATCAGATTGCCGCAACAGGCGAATTTAACCCAAATGTGCGATTTTTTCGTCTCTGCATCAGCTTTTGCACCGTTTGATGTAAGTGATGTAAAGTGCTTCACTGTTGGGCTAAAGGGGGATGTCCCTTTTTGTCCTTGCAGATTACTGGCAATTCTTTCTTCTTATATTATGAGGAAAGTAGATCCCCGCCGAAATGAGGTGTTCCGGAACATTATCATGAATGTTTTCCCCATTCACAGGTACCGTTTCAAAGAAGAACGATTTTTACGAAGTCTATGTTTCCACTTTCATTCAGCCATCTCTCATCACAGTGTACTGCTTCAACTGAGTACACAAAGAAAACGTGGTCTCCTCCTATCTCGATCTCCTGAATCACTTTACATTCCACCGAAGCATGGCATTCGCTGAGTAACGGCGCCCTGACCTTCGTTCCCTCTTTCCATTCAAGACCCGGTATGATAGAACAAAATCGGGTATTTCACACAGCTTTCTTATACTAGGCTCCCATTAAAAGTAGACAAAGCCTACTTTTAATGGCGCGACAGCGCGTCGGAGTCTGCATGAGACGTCTTCTGCGCTTTCAGCGCAGAAGGGCGACGCATTAAGCGGCGTCTTTCCGATAAAAAGTGTCTGCTTTTTTATCGGAAAATAGTATCACACAGTTTATTCCCCGTCTCTGCTGTAATAGGTCAGGGTATATAGGCTGTCCATCAGTTTTACGTTTTCAACCGCCGCTTCCAGCCCCAGGGTGCTTAAATCCACATTGGCAAAGTTCCAGATTGCGGCCACACCATTTTCAGAGGCCTGTTTGGCATAGTCTACCGCTGCGGAGGTCGGAACGGTGAGAATGCAGATTGCCGGCTTATTGTTTTGAATAAAGCTACCGAAATCCTCGGAATTCAGGATGGGAACGCCGTTTATTTTCTGGCCGATTAATTTGGGGTCTACATCAAAACCGGCTAGAATCTGATAGCCGTTTGCAGCCAGGGGCAGATGCTCAAGAAGGGCATGGCCCAGACTGCCGATACCAGCGATAATCACCGTGTGCGTCGCATCGGTGCCTAAAATGGCATGTATGCTGGCGCGCAGACTTTCAATGTTATAGCCATAGCCCTGCATACCGTAGCTGCCGAACTGAGACAGATCCTGCCGGACCTGTGAAGGGGTATTGTTCAGGTGATTGCCGATCATGGCCGAGGACACACGGGTATTCCCCTGTCGCTCAAGCTCGTCCAGGCACCGGAGATAACGGGGAAGCCGACGTATGGTATTGTCAGATATTTTGTTTGTCTTTCTGGTTTTCATAAGCGCTCTCTTCAATTTCCCGCAGGGTTTTTCCGTTTGCTCTGGCCAGTGCGGCAAGATCCTCATATTCGCATTTGCTGCGTTTTACGCCGTAACCCTCCGCGCTCTTGATGCGCACTGGTCCGTATTCCGTCTCCGCCGTGCACATTGAATGGCTCAGGTTATACCGGTTGCAGACATACTCCCGAACGCCCAGCGTTGTGGTATTTTTGAAGATGCAGCGCAGCATCTTTTTCCTTTTTTCTTCGCTGCACATGCATGTCAGCATAACGCCGGGTCTTGATTTCTTCATGCCGATATGGGTGAAGTAGACGTCAAAAGCGCCCAGCGCGAAAAGCTCGTCCATAGCAAAGGACAGTTCCTCCGCCGTCATGTCGTCTATGTTGCATACAAGCTCAATAATCTGTGAGCGTTTGCTTTCGGTTTCGCCCAAAACCGCGCGCACCACATTGGCCACTTCAAAATTCTTTTTTCCCGTTCCGTAGCCCGCTTTGCTCACTTTCAAAACCGGCATGGTTCCATACTCTGATACAAAGTACTTCAACAGCGCTGCCCCTGTGGGGGTACAGAGTTCGCTCTCCACTCGTCCGGAATACATGGGGACGCCACGCAGAATCAGCTCCGTTGCGGGAGCCGGAACTGGCACAATCCCGTGGGCACATTTTACATGGCCGTAGCCCACATTGACAGGAGAGGCCATAACCTTCTCCGGGGCGATCTCATAAAGCAGCTCACATACGCAAAGCACATCCGCTACCGCGTCCAGAGAGCCTACTTCGTGGAAATGGATGTTTTCTATCTCCGCCCCGTGTGCGGTGCTTTCCGCCTGAGCGATAATATCATAGACCGCTTTGGCATCTGCTTTCACCTTTTCCGGGAGGTCAACGGCGTCGATAAACGCCCGGATCTCCTGAATGCCGGTGTGGTGGTGATGGGTATGCTTATGTTCATGGTCGTGTTCATGGTGGTGATGCTCATGCTCCCCTTCTTCCTCGCCGTTGATCAGAACGGAAACATGGGTACCAACAATGCCGCATTTTTTATCGGCCACGGCGGAAACCACTGCTTTTCCATTCAGCACGGCATTCATCCTGCGGATAAAGCCCTCTCTGTCCGGGTGCAGTTCCAACAGGGCCGCCGTCAGCATATCCCCCGCGCAGCCCATTGCGCAGTCTATGTACAGTGTTTTCATTTGCTCTTCTCCCTCGCCTTCAGGTCAATTTTTATCGTTTCGAAATGCTTTAACAGTTCTGTCGTGATTTCTCCGAGCATCTCCTGCGCCCGGCGCTGCTGTTCTTCCGTAAATTGCAGCAGCGCGCCGCCGTCGCGAAGCCGGACGCGAAAGTCCGAAAAGCCCATGGCAAAAAGAACCGCTTCGCTCTCCTCAATGGCCTTGAGCTTTTCCGCCGTGATCTTCTCTCCGGCAGGAATCCGGGTAGCCAGGCAGGCATAGGCCGATTTATCCCAGGTGAAAAGCCCTGCCTCTTTGGAAAGGCGGCGGACATCGCTTTTCGTCAGTCCACAAATGCGCAGCGGAGACAAAATGTGCTGCTCTTCCAAAACCTTCATGCCCGGCCGGTCGCCGCATTCGTCGCTGGCATTGGTGCCGTCAATCATGGTCTCATATCCGTCGGCAACAGCTGCTGCGCGAATCGCCCCCATGATTCGTTTTTTGCAGAAATAGCAACGATTTCCCGGATTGGCCGTCACCTCGTCATATTGGAGAATGTCTGCATTGACCACGCGAAGCTCAGCCCCCAGCTCGCCGGAAAGCCGGACTGCATCCTCATACTCAAATTCCGGCTGAAACTGAGACTTGACAAGATAGGGTCTTACATCCGCTCCGGCGCTTCTGGCCGCATACAGCAGAAAAGCAGAGTCCGTTCCGCCGGAAAAAGCCAGCGCCGCTTTCGGATGTTCAGCGAAGAATTCATCCAGCTTCATGCTCGATCCCTCAGTCCATGTGGTTAATCATGCTGGCAAGATAGCCCGCACCGAAGCCGTTATCAATGTTGACAACGCTCATTCCGCTGGCACAGGAGTTGAGCATGCTCAGCAGTGCTGCCACGCCGCCGAATGCCGCGCCGTAGCCCACGCTGGTGGGAACGGCGATTACCGGGCAGTCCACGAGGCCGCCCACCACTGAAGGCAGTGCGCCTTCCATACCCGCAACGGCAATAATTACCCGGGCACTCATCACAATGTCCATATGTGACAGCAGTCTATGGATGCCGGACACCCCCACATCGTAAAGGCGCAGCACGTCATTGCCCAAAGCCTCAGCCGTCAGCGCAGCCTCCTCGGCCACGGGGATATCGCTGGTGCCCCCGGTAGCAACCAGAATCCGTCCCTTGCCGCTGACCTCAGGCATTTCACCGATGATGCCCACATGGGCCATGCTGTTGTAGTTCAGCGGCAGCTCTCTCTTCACAAATTCGGCCGCTTCTTCGCTCAGACGGGTAATCAGGATGGTTTTCTGCCCGTTATTTACCATGGCCTTCGAAATGCCCAGAATATGCTCCTTGGCCTTCCCTGCGCCGTAAATCACCTCGGGCACGCCCTGACGAATGCCACGGTGAAAATCCACCTTTGCGTATTCGCCGATTTCCTGGAAGGGCTGTATTTTCAGCTTGAGCGCCGCATCATCCGGGCTGATGCTCCCGTCCGCCACATGATTCAAAAGTTCAGTTAATTCATGCTTATCCATCATGTTCTCCTTTATGTGTTCAGAATAAGGGCTCCCTGTATTCGTTATTTTCCATGTTGCTTACCGGATTATGGATTCAAGGGGAACTTTTTGTTTTCACAGCCCACAGCAGGACCGCTTCTGCCAAAGCTCCCCTTTTTGTATGTATTCTTCCTTAATATTCGAAAACGAATTTATGCTGCGACAGCAGCTTTCTTTTTGATCGGAACCAGCATAGCGAAGGTGGCAGCGCCAATTACCGTCAGCACAGCGGCGAAGATAAACACGTTCTTAATACCTGCACCGAAGCTGGAGCTCATGCTGAGGATGGGGGATGCCATGGTTGTGGCAGCAACACCGGTAAACTGGCGTACAAACTGGATAAAGGCCGTTCCAATGGCAATTTCCTGAGTCGAAACGCCGGCTTGCAGGGTCATGGTAAAGGCATAGGACTCAACAGACTGGGTCAGGCCGTAGAAGAGGACCAGCACATACATGGCCATTACACTGAGAGTGGGCGAGATGAAAATACTGATGAGAACCAGAGCAATGGCTTCTCCAACAACCGTGATCAGTCCGAAGACAGAATGGCGCTGGGCCTTGACCATGGCAACCAGCAAAATTGCGCCGAATACCGTGGTCATAAAGGAGATAATTGAGGTGGCTGCGCCAGCCTGAGTTGCGGTGGTGCCCATTTCCTGCTGCATGTAGTAAGGGATGTACACATAAAGGCAGGTACTGTTGACCGACATGCAGAACTGCCCTATGGCGCAGCCCATCAGCACTTTGGAGCGCATCATGGACACAGGAAAAATGGCAATGTTTTGGTCTATGTTCTTCTCTGTACGGATAAACAGGACAAACATCACTATCGTAAACAGAACCAGAACCAGCGTGGTCAGGCTCAGCCAGGCAAAACTCTTGCCGCCGAAGGAGAGCACGCCGACAAGGCCGCTGATGGCCAGAACAGAGTAGATGATGCCCTTCACATCCAGCTTTTTGCTGTTGGATTCCTGAAGCATTGTATAGTTGGGGCAGGAAGACACCAGCAGCGCAATGCACACCACAGCCGAAGCGACCAGCAGCCAGAAGCCCCAGCGCCAGGTATAGTTTTCAACCAGCCATCCGGCCAGGAGCGGAACGCCGACGTTGCCCACACCGTAGCCGATGAGTGTAATCAGGTATCCATATCCGCTCTTTTTGCCGAAAAGCTCGTTGATCATAATCATGACTGCGGCATTAATAAAGCCATAGCCCAGGCCATACAGTGCGCGGGAAACAACCAGCACAAGCATATTGGGGGCTGTTGCGCCCAAAACGTTGGAGAGAAGTCCTATGAGCAGGCCAAAGAGCAGCATGTTGCGGCGTCCCATCCTGTCGATCAGGCGGCCGCAGAGCATGCAGGTAACTGCAATGGTAATACCACGAATGGAAAAAATAAGGGAGTAATGCTGCTGTCCGCCCAGATCATTGAGAATGCTTACGGAAGCGGTGCTTAGAATCAGCGTGTCACTGGCAACAAAAAATACCAGAAAGAAGCACAGGGTGAGCGTAATCATCTTCGCCCGGCTAAGCTCAGGAACACCCATTGATTTTTCTTTCATTTTTCACCTCAATTTGAAAGGTTCTTCTTTTGTTTTTGAAATGAGCGCTTGTAACAGATAGTATACCTTTTCCCGTATCCCATGCGAAGTGAATCTTCTGACGTGGAAGCCGATCAGCACCTGAAAATGCATGAATAACGGGAACAATCATTTTTTCGTTTTATGTTTTGTTCGCGCCGACTGATATTATATTATTTACCCAAACGCCTTTGGCAGAAAGGACAATGCCGATTCCGGCCTTCACCAGTTCAAGACAATTGACCAGCAGGTACACCACCGGCAGGGTAAATGCAGTGAACTTCACCAGCAGCCAGGCGGCAGGAATGAACAAAAGCCAGGTGCTTCCGCAGTCGAAAAGACTGGTTATTCTTGTCATTCCACCTGCCCGAAGCAGGAACATGGTGCTTATTGATAAAGACTGTATTGGGATAGCAACAGCAGTGATCAGCAGCATCTGTGTGGCCTGAGTCCGCACCAGCGGCAGCACATTGTAGAGCCTTGGGATAAGCCCGGAAATAGCCGCCAGCAGAATGCTCCCGGCAATGCAGCACACAAAGGAAAGAGCCATCAGTTTGGGACACTCCCCCCGCGCCTTGTCAAATTCCATGTTGCCCAGAAGATTTCCGGTATAGATTGCGATATAGTTGCCGAAAGACCACATAATCACGACAAACAGGTTGGCAACCGTGGTCACAATGTTCATGGATGCGACGGCCTCAAGTCCCCGGTTGCTGTAAATCTGATTCATCAGAACCTGACCTGCGGACAGCAGCAGCTGGTTAAACAGCAGAGGAAGCCCTCTCAGCACAATGGACCATGTCAGTTCTCCAGGAATATACAGTGATCTGAACAAGCCCTTCAGGAAGGGGAAGCGGTCCGTGTTTCTGTGGGCAGCAACAGAAATGATGCCCAGCTGCACAATGCGTGAAATCACCGTTGCAATTGCTGCACCGGCTACACCCAGTCTGGGGAAACCCAGTTTGCCGAAAATCAGCAGATAGTTGAAGATCAGGTTGGTAAACAGGGCCGCAAAGCTGGCTTTCATCGGTGTCATCGAGTCTTTTCCCAGCCGCAGGGTCATTGCATAAGTTGTGGCCAGGGCAAAGGGCAGCACCTGCCAAAGCATGATTTTCAGATATTCCTTTCCGTATTGCAGGGTAGCCTGAAGGTCTCCCTTACCGGAGCTTGTATGCAGGAAGGCGGAGATCAGCTTGTCCTGAAAAAGATACATTACGGCAATGAAAAGCGCCGAAAAGCAGGTGACCATGATGAAGTTGAAGCGAATGGCATGCTGCGCATTTTTATTGTCGTTGTTGCCGATGTACTGAGCAGCAAAAATGTTGGCACCGGCTACACCGCCGTAGATGCACATAGTAAACAGATTGATGAACTGGTTGACGATAGCCACACCAGACATCTGCTCCGTTCCCAGGCTTCCGATCATCATGTTGTCCAGGAGATTGACAAAGCTGGAAACCGTGTCCTGCAAAATCAGCGGAATAGCAAAAGCCAACGCTGCTTTGTAAAACGCCTTTGTGCCGATAATTTTTTTCAACCCACTTGTTACTACCACCGTTAAAACTCCTTTTTGCAGAAAACGCTTGCCTTACAGCTCTTTCACCCAGAGACGCCTCAGATCGTAAGCGAAGCAGTCCAGAACATTTCCGCTGATGATAGAAAAAAATGCGCTGCTCTTCCCTTCCGGCTTACCGGACCAAGCACCATTAATTCCCGGGCGAGACCACTTGGGCTCGATTACGCTTAGCCCCTTTTTATATGCGTTTTACCTTCCCAAAAACGCAATTCATTCAGCTTCAGCAACTGCCCCTTATGGAGCAGTTGCTGAAAAAGATAAGAAATTATTCGGCCTCGGTAATACCGTGGGCTTCCATATACTTTGCGTCGACATCCTTGATCTTCTGCAGGCTGGAGGGCATGGTGGCAATGATGGTAAGCACCAGAACGATCACGTAGACCACAGCGCCGATAATGAGGAAGTTGTTGTAGCTCCCTGCAAACTTGACCACAACGGGAGCCAGCATGGCACCGGCAGAGGCGATCATGGAAGACCAGCTGATGGTAACATTGGACTTGTTCTTGCCAAAGAGAGGCAGCATAACATTGGGCCCGAAATAGGCATTGATCTGGCCAACGTTAAAGAAGATTGCCATAGCAAAGGCTGCGGCGTAGCCAAGTCCGGCATAGACAGGATACAGGGCATAGACAACGATACCGAGAACAGCAAAGCCCAGAACCGTTTTGCGGAAACCGATCTTATCGCTGAGGAAGCCGAATACCCAGACAAAGATGGCATTGCACAGAGTGAATACGCCGCCGAGGGTGCCAATCTGCTCCAGGCTCAGGCCCATCTCAGTCCAGATACCGCTGCGGTTGGAGTAGAAGCCGGACTGTGCGATAGCAATGAATGCGGGCAAAACGAGAACGATCCAGAATACGGGCAGCTTGAACAGTTCCTTAATGGGCATTCTAGTCTCATAGACAGCAGTTTCTGCACTGTTTTTGTTATTTTTGGGAGCAAGAAAATGAATGTCAATGGGGCTCATGCCGTAAGCCTCGGGGGGACGGCAGACAAACAGGAGGGTGGACACAACGTGCAGACCGCCGAGAATCAAACCGCTGGCGATTGCAACCGTCTCAAAGCCTGCAATATTGACCATTTTGGCAGCAAGAGGAGAAATAAAGATGGTGATGATGCCTGCGAAAGCACCGGTCAGGCCGACGATGGTTCCGCGACCCACACCGATCCATTTGGAGCCGAGAAGAGCAAAGGGCAGAGAGCCGCAGAAGCTGTTGCTCATACCGACGAGGACATACAGCAGGACCGCCTGCATGGGTGTTTTCACAAAGGCCAGACCACAAAGGCCGAAGATGTAAGAGAATGCGCCAAGCAGAGTGACAGTTTTCGGATTGAACTTATCGTAGAGCTGGCCCTGGAATGCTCTGGCAATGACAGCGCCCAGAGAAAGGGTGGTCCAGATCATAGCGATATCCGTGTAGGCGCAGCCCAGCTTCGTCACCAGAGGAACACAGAGAAGGCCGGCCAGGTTTGTCATCAGATAGCTGAAGCCGACGTTGATAACGCATCCGGCGCAGCATAATGAGCCTTTTACAACATTGTTTTTCATATAAGAATTCCTATCTTTTTTCTGTCGCACAAGATCGTGCTGACTTTATTTTGAGGGGTTGCTGTTTGGTTCAGGAATGGCTGAGGAATCTTGCCGGGTTTGCAACGGTGATGAGCTGGGCTTCTTTTTCATAGCCCATCTCCCTGAGTGCGGGAATGGCAAAGGTGGGGAAACGGGTGTAGCCGTATGCTCCTCCGTAAAAGCCGCCCAGCTTGTTGTACTTATCATGGCCAAACATTATTTTTTCGGCATAGCCTTTTTCCAGAAGCTTTGCCACAACGGCAAGGCGGAAGAAGTCATCAAAGCCCCAACAATAGTCAAAGCCCTGATTGAGCTTATGGCGGGAGCCGTGGATATCTCCCCAGCCGTCAAAGTTAACATACACGCCCATATCAAGCAGCTCCGAAGCAAAATCGGCTACAGATGCAGCGGCTTTCGTGGGATCGGAAAAATAAGCCTTGGCATCAGGATAATACTTGCAGTAGGTTGAATAAAGGAAATCCATGTGACACATGTCAATGCGTTCAGGTTTTATCCCGTATTCTTTCACAGCGATTCGCACCGCCTCAAGAGCACTTTCCCGGGTGTTCGGTCCGTGAATGACAAAGGGATTATCTGTTTCTGCGGCCACTTCGCAGATACTGCGAAATACGCTCATATCTGCAGCGGATATTTCATCGGAAAGGCCGAAGCCTTTTTTGATATATCCTGCCTTCAAATCGGACCCTTCCATACCTTCCGTAAGCTCCGCAATCAGGCGCTGCCTGATTGCCTTTGAATCATTGGAGTCAAAGGCTGCAGGATAGGTATAGTCTCCGTAATAGCCCGTACCGCAAATGATCTTTATCCCGCTGCGTCTGGAAAGCTCCCGGATTTTATTTGGGTAATCATTTACTCGGCAACCGATATATGTCGCATCCAAAAGAGCCTGACCGCCGGTTTTTTTGAATTCCAGCAGCTCCTTGATTTCCAGTTCCAGATCATCATTTCCCAAATACTCTTTGAGTGTCCAACTGCAAGTAGATGTTTTGAGATAAGTCAGGTTTTCAACGGCAAAAGCAGTTTTTTCGGGGGTGGCATCTTCGGGAAGCGGAAGAACCCCGTCACTGTCTGCCCGCATAAATGGATGCTCATGAATCGTTGTATAACCCAGTTCTTCAGGGGAAATATCGCCGAGAACCGTCGTAATTTTACCCATTGAAATAACCTCCTATATTTTTTGCACTTTACCGCTGAGGCCAAGGGTTTGTTTATGCCTGCTCCTTTTCCTTATAAGGCGCATCGATCTCCTTGATGTGCTCTCTTGTCTTATCGGAGGTGAGATAGAGCAGAAGGAGGACGCAAACAGCAAATATTGCCGTTGCAATGTAGCCTACTAACTGATAGGAACCGGATTTTTCGGAGATAAGGGCAGCAAGAGGACCTGCAAACATGGATGCGATACACACCGCAATGCCGTCCCACGCAATCAAATCCGGGCTAACCTTATTGCCGAAAAGGGAATTGAAAATGATTCCCTGTCTGAGCTTGGAATAAGTAAAGAACAGATCAGAGCCGGCAATAAGAATTGCTCCGGGAATACCGCCGATCGTAAAGCCGAGGAAGAACACTACAACCAGACTGATTGCAGGAATGAGGAAACCCGTGCGCAGGCCAAGTCTGGCTGTGAGCCAGCCAATGATAATGGAACCTGCTGCATTGCATATAAGGCCAAGAGAGACAAGCTTTGCCGCAGTCATCATATCAATTCCAAAGGAGGTGAGCATGGGGTACTGGTTGGAATTATATACATTGGTGCCTACCGAGATACAAAAGCCCAGCAATGCCACGCCGAAAAACACCGGAGTCCGCAAGGCTCTCCCGGACGGCATGGACGCCTGATAAACCTCATATTTGGGAGCAGCTGCTTTTTTATCCTTTTTGCTCTCCAAGTCAACCGGAGACATGCCGTATTTGGAAGGCATATCGCCGCAGAGGAGCAATGTGGACACGCACATGGTTACAACAATAATGGCCGTCAGCACAATGCCGGCCTTCGTATAACCGGAGGACTCAAGCGACGAAGCAACAACAGGCGTTACTACTGCTCCGCCAACGGTCGTTGCGGCCTGGGCCACACCGAGCACCGTCGACTGGCCTACGCCATACCATGATACGATCGCGATATTCATGTAGAAGAACGTAAGTACCTGGCCAAAACCGTAAACAAGCGCGGCAACGTACACCAGCCATACGCTGTTCGTATAGGTCAGAGACAGCAGACCGAACAGTGCTGCGCTTGTGGAAATTACAGGACCCAGCCGTCCATTTCTGGTGATGATCTTTCCGCCGAAGAACGATGCCAGCATCATTCCTGCATAGGCGAAAGTATACGCCACGGACAGCGTTGAATACGGTACGTTCAGCTTGCCTGTCAGCTCATAGAGCATCAGGGCAATTACGACAAATGCTGAAGTTGCAGCAAGGCTGTTGATTGTAGCGCCAACGCAAATTCTGCCGGCTCTTAGTTTGTTTTTCTTTTCCATATACTCTCTTCTTTCGTTATAAATTCATTCGTATCCAATTTTCATTCAAGGTTCGTCACGATTACTGCTTTTCAACAGAAAACAGTATTCAATCAAAATTCGCATCTAAATACTTCGCTGAAAGCCGGTTTGAATTCGGGTTTTGCAGCAACGTCGTCATTCCTTCAGGTAAGTTGTCGTTCTTACCGGCGTTTATTTTCTGTTCAGACGGCGCAGGTCGTGAATGAGCAGATCCTTGATATGTCCCAGAACAAACTGTTCGATCAGTGCGGGGGGATCGTCCCCTGTCATGGGCACAAACTCGCTGCCCTGGTTGATGTTCATGAAGGGCATATGCACTTCGGGCAGAACGGCCACTCCGCCGGGATAGGTTTCAGAAACATCCACCTTGACCTCACTCAGCCGGTTAATTCCTGCGTGGGTGGTGCCGCCCTGCATGATCAGGCTGCAGTAAACATCTGCCTGACCTAATTTGGAGACAAATTCCAGGGTATGATCACTGCCGCAGTCGTCCTGCTGAATCTGGAAAATGTAGGGGCAAAGGCCTCTGCACTCCTCAACGGTTGCATGGTTTGCGTAAGCCTCAGGGCCGATAAATCCTGATGCAAAGTTATTTCCCATGTAGCACATGTTGGCTGCGCGATTAAACAGACCGGACCAGCTCTTTCCGATGGAGCGCATCGGGCGGGTAGTCTCCCTGTCGTCCAGGAAGGGCACCTGCGCAATCACACCCCGCGGCATATGACCGCCGCACCAACCGTATCTTTTCAGTCTGAAAGGCAGTGCAGATGCCAGATGACCGCCGCTGCTCATGCCGTAAATCACAATGCGGTCGGTATCAATGTTCAGCGCTTGCGCATTGTCGATCATCCACTGATAAGTAGCGTGCAGGTCGTTCACGGCTGCGGGGTAAGGCGCATCCACAAGACTTCTGAATTTAGGGATAACCGTCTGCGCACCAAGATACTTGGTTATAGTTGCGTTAGAGAACAGCCAGATATCGTTGAAGAACAGAGCTCCTGTGGGAATGACCAGGATGGTGGGAAACGGTCCCTTTGCCTCATTCTCTCTCAGTCTGCGTACCAGCGCATGAAGCTTGGGTGCATCGGGTTCTTCCGGGCAGCCGGGAATATCGTCATACTCCTCCCACCAGCCGAACTCTTCCCACTCGGGATGGTCCAGATTGGCCTGATCGAAAGCACGTTTGCTGCCGTTCTGCACCTCCTCACGCAGCTGCGGGAAAGTCTCCGGAGCGGTAATATTGGTTCTGGCAGCTATACCTGCTGAAGTGTCCATACTCAGCGCATCCGCCCCCAGAGGATGGGCGAACTCATTACCGAACCGAACCATATCCGTTCTGCAGTCTTCAATACGAAACCAGCTGATAAGCTTTCTCATATCCTCCACGGTTTGAGATGCTTCATAGTAAATGCCTCTTTTTTTCTTTCTGTCGCTCATGTTTTACCTCCTTTCTTAAGTTTTATAATTCACAAATATCCTTAATCTGTATCTCAGGGAGGATATCCCCCTGAGATGCAGGAAAGGTCTTCACTTCAAGGAACTCTTTAAAGCTTTATATTTCTTCTATTTGAACGTGCCTGCACAATAGCCACTGTCAACAGGAATAATTGCGCCGTTAATAAACTCGGAGTCGTCCTCAAAGAGGAAGGAGACCACTCTGCCTATCTCCCAAGGCTGGCCAAGTCTGCCTATAGGGTTGCTGGAGCAAACTCTCTCCCACATTGTAGGATTTTCTCTCAGTGTGCTTATAAGCTCGGTTTCAATAGACCCAGGGCAAATGGCGTTTACTGTGATGCCGTTTTGAGCGTAGTCCAGAGCTGTGCCTTTGGTTAAACCAACCACTGCGTGTTTACAGGCGTTGTATAAGGCTCCGCCTTTAGACCCTACCAGGCCGGCACCGGAGGAGGTGTTGACGATTCGACCATAATTCTGTTCAAGCATAAACGGGATCTCTTCACGGAGGCACATCATCTGTGCCTTTACCAGCAGCTGCAGCTGGAAGTCTATATCAGCCTCGCTGAATTGGTGGAAGGGTCTTGCATGCAGCCCCTGTCCAGCATTATTAAATGCGCAGTGCAAAGCACCGAAGGTGTCCTTTATCCACGCGAAGCCCTCTTTTACCTGCTGAGAGTCTGTCACGTCACAATGTTTGAAAAATGCCTTGCCGCCATAGCTTTCCGCTTCTTTGATCACAGCGGGAGCCTTTGCATCAGAACGACCGAAAATGATGATCGTATAGCCTTTTTTTGCAAGCTCCATAACTGCAGCTTTTCCGATACCGGTCAGTCCACCGGTCACGAGGGCAACTTTATCTTTGTTTTCCATAATCTTCCCTTTCTTTGATTATTATCTTAGAAGTCATCCTTGGCAGAGAGATGCACGCAGCATCTCTCTGCCAAGGATTATATTGGAAGGATTACTTCATGTAATCGGGTATTGTGAGTCCGCGCTGCTCCATATACATGGGATAAAGTTCTTCATCTACAAGCTTCTGGATGGCGGGGGCATTAGCAAAGAGCTGCTCAGCAGCGCTTCTGGTGCAGTTGATGTAGCCATAGCTACCGTCATAAGCAATAATCATGTCGTTGCCGGTGATCTCCTTAGCCATCTCAACTGCGCCCACAAGATCATCAGCCTTACGGATAAGGGGATAATCATTGAAGCGGTAGTTGAAAGTATCCTGTGCCATAAGAGCGCGGAATTCGTCGCCCACGGAGATGGAAGGGAAGCGCTTTACAAAGCCTACATTCAGACCATACCAGCCCTGGTTCATGATGATGCAGCCCAGGGGATTCCTGGATTTATCCATTACTGCTGCAACAAACTGGTCCAGAGACAGGGACGCGTTTTCCAAATCATAGTGGTCCATGTAAGAGTTCCAGTTTGCACCTGCAATGATGCCTGCGCAGTGCATGTAAGACAGCCAGCGGCTGCCGTCAAGAATGATGGTATAATCCTTGAGGGAAGTAAGCAGGCGGTTCATGTAGGGATAGTACTTTAATGCGGTCTCGGAGCACTTGATGTCCATGTCATAAAGGCTCTTGCAGGCTTCGACCTTCATCAGGCCGTTGGGGGTAGTGCGCATAAAGCAGCAGAAGGCCCACTTGCTCTGAATGAAGTCGGAGTCATAGACGGAGGTGGGCACCACCATACCCGCAGTTCCATGGCCGGTGGGAGAACCGAAGCCGAAGTGGAACAGGGTGCGGGTCTCCAGACGCATCAGGTCCATGGTGAAGGCCTTGAATGCCTTGCGGTAGTAGTTGTTCACGTAGATCTCACGGGGATCATCGTAGTAAGCGAAGATCAGGTGATCTGCATCAAAAACCTTCTCCAGGCCCCAGAGTGTGCCGATTCTGGTCTCAATGGGAACGCCCTTTTCGTAGGAGCTGACGGCCTCAACCTCGCCCAGATGCTCCTTCAGTTCGTAGAAGTCAATGACCTCGTCGCCCTCACGGGGAGTACGGTACATAACGACCTTGGTACGGATATCGTAAGCACCGGTGCGTCTCTCGATTTCTTCCTTGATGGTTTTGACCATCTCAATGTAGGGCAGGCCGCCGAACATGAGGAAGCCGTGCTCACAGGTCATGATATTGACGCTGTCACCGGGCTTGATCCTGGACATGTCAATGTTCTTCAGGGCTTCTCTGGTAGAGTCCGCCGTGGGCTTCAGATCGTCGCCGCTGTGAGAGTAGATTGCCTCAGGCATTCCGGGGAACAGGTCGCTGACCTTGACCGAAACCATGTCGGGATGCTCATATGCGTGCATCTCAGGCTTGTTGCTGTAAACGGAAACGCTGAAATTGTTAATCTCTCTTGCCGGATAAATTTTTACGTCGCTCATTTTTTCTCGCTCCTTTCCTTCATCATCTTGCGGTACATCTCATTGCCCTTTTCAACCTCTGCGGGGTTCCACTGAACGAACTTCTGTTCCTCAATGTCATGGCTGATCCGCTTATCGTGATCCATGACCCCCTCGGGCAGAGTAAAGAGCAGGGGCTTGATGTAGTGATAGGTCTCGTAATCGGAGGTGTCGGTGGTCTCGTGATCGGTCTGGGGGTAGCCGGCAGCCTCAAGAAGTCTGTACATGGTGTTGGAGCAATAGTAGCCGCCGCAGCCGCCGCCGGTACCGGTCATGCGGTGCAAGTCCTTGATGGTACGGGCACCGGCCATGATCGCACGGACGATCTCCTCGGCGGTCGTGTTGGTGCACTGGCAGGTGCTGTCCAGAGGACGGAGAAATGCCTTGTTGCAGATTTCGATGATCTCTTCCACTCTGTCGGAGCCGTCGTAATCGCAGGTGACAACATGGGGAGTGTCCAGAGGCTCCATGCTGATTGCACCGTGGGTGCACAGCTCCCAGCACAGTGAGCAGTTCAGGCAAAGGCTGGGATCAACCTTGGCCGTGCCGTGGCACTTGAGGCAGCGTCCGCACTCATCCTTGACCTGCTGTTCGGTGAGACCGATGGCAACTTCCTTCTGGTTGGTGACACGCTCAGCAATGGGCAAATTGTTCATCTTTGCGGCGCTGAGCACGCTGGTCTTGCCAACCTCCAGCTCGGGCAGGACGATCTCTTCGCCCGCGGTGATGCCGGACTGGGAGCCAAGATAATTATTGATGTTGACTGCCGCCTTCTTGCCGTCTGCGATGGCCTGGATGGCAGTAGCTGCGCCGCGGACCACATCGCCGCCGGCAAAAACATAGGGCTTGGAGCTCATGCCCTTCTCGTCCAGGACAATACGGCCGGCCTTGGAGACAACGACCTCATCCTTGTTGATGAAGGGGAAGTCGGAATACTGGCTGACAGCCACGATAATGTTGTCGACCTCGACAACAAACTCTTCCTCGGTCTTGGTGGTACTTCTGCGCAGCTTCTCGTCCTTTACACTGGGAACCATGCGCACGCACTTGAGGCCCTGAACCTTGCCCTCGCCCACCACTTCAACCGGTGCGGCCAGATCCAGAACACGGACGCCCTCTTCGAAGGCCTCCAGCAGCTCCCGCTCCTCGCAGGGCATGTCGTTTCTCTGTCTGCGGTAAACAATGGTGACTTCTGCGCCCAGTCTGCGTGCAGTACGGGCAGCGTCGATGGCCGTGTTGCCGCCGCCGATGACAGCGACCTTCTTGCCGATCTCAACAGGCTTGCCCAGATTGACTGCCTTGAGAAAATCAAGACCATGATACACGCCGGGCATGTCCTCGCCGGGAATGTTGGCCTTGCGGCTGAGCTGAGTGCCGGTGGAAACATAGACAGCGTGGAACTTCTTGTACAGCTCGTCAAAGCTCACATCTTCGCCCACGGTGGTGTTCAGATGGATCTGCACACCGGTGGCTTCGATTGCCTGAATGTCCCGGTTGAGCACAGCCTTGGGCAGACGGTACTCAGGAATACCGTAGGCCAGGACGCCGCCGGCAACACTCTCAGACTCGAAAACCTCAACGGAATAGCCACTCAGCTGCAGGTAATATGCACAGCTCAGGCCGCTGGGGCCGGCGCCGATAACGGCAATTTTCTTTCCGTTGGATTTGCGCTTCTTTTCCACAACAGGCATGCCGTTTTCGAAAGCCTTGTCTGCGACAAAACGCTTGATGTCGCGGATACCCACGGATTCATCCAGGTCGTTTCTGTTGCATGCTGCCTGGCAGGGATGGTTGCAGATTCTGCCGCATACAGAGGGGAAGGGGTTGGACTGACGAATAAGGCGGTATGCATCCTCATATCTGCCGGCACCTGCCAGAGCGATATAGCCCTGAACATCCGTTCCGGCAGGACATGCAGTGCCGCAGGGAGGTACATACCCCGGCATTACTCCGGGAGTAACTTTGATTGCATCGGTGGGGCAATGGCGTTCACAGTTTTTGCAGCCAACGCATTTGCTCTGATCCACACGTGCTACTCTTTCTACGATCTTCACTGTTTTTCTCCTTTCAATTTTTGAACCACTATATTTAACTATAGTGTTCTCAATGGTGTTTTTCTGCGAGTTTCTCCTTGAGGCGAGTCCGGAGAAGGCCGGCAACGGTAGCCGCGACAGTTTCTTTGCTCCAGCCGTCGCCGATGCCTTTAATGACAGCGTCAATGCAGAGCTCAACCTCGTCGTGAGGTCCGGGCAGAGCAACAAAGGTTGTAACACCCTCCTGACCCACGCAGATGCGAATACCGTCTTTGCTGTGTCTGCCGTGGCCTGCATGGAACTTTGCGATGTAAGGAGCCGCAGCACTGCTGTCCAGAAGCTGAATGGCTTCCACGCTGAAATCTTTATTTTCAGCGCCTACGCCGCCCGTGGTAATGCACAGGCCGTAGCCCATTTCCGCGGCCCGGGAAAGTCCGGCAGTGAAAAGTCTCAGGTCATCCTTCATTACCTCGCCTTTATCCACAGTAAAGCCGGCCTCGGTCAGCTTCTGCATGATGAAGGGGGTGTTGGTGTCTTCAATCTCCCCTGCTTCCACCTCAGCGCCTGTGGGGAAAACGATAGCCCTCTTTGCAATGTTCAACCTGATCTGTTCTGCCAGGGCTTTTGAGCGGCTCATTTCCAGCTGTGCCTCGGAAATACTCTCGTCGTCGCCGGCAATCCAGCCAAGCATACCGTTGGAGACAACAGAAGCGTTGGCTTCCAGTCCCACGCCCTTGATTCGGCCAAGCTGTTTGAGCAGGGTTTCCTCTTTGGAGACAAACTTCTCCGGGTCCAGGTGGCTGCACAGTACATCCAGGCAAACGAAGCTGTCCCGGACGTCAATAACAAGTACATCCTCCCGGGAAACGCCGATCACATCGGCCACTACGTCTGAAAGCTCATTCAGATTTGTCCCATTGAGATGTATGCCCTGTATGGTAAGCTCGTGCTTATTGAACAGCTGATACTGGGAGTGCTGATATTTGGCAGCCTGAACCTCTTTCACTTCCAGCCGCAGATCCATCAGCGGAGCATCGATTATGGCCCGGCCCACGCCGATAATGTCGGCACCGGCGGCAATAATCTCCTCAATCTGATCCAGAACCACTCCTCCGCCGTATGCCAGGCTGAGCTTTCGCTCTTCATCCCCGGTCTGCAGCTCACTGAGGGCACTGCGCAGGGCTTCGGAGACTGCTTTCAGGTCTTCAATTTTTCCACTGTCCACATAAATAGTGTCTGCGCCGGAGTAAAGGGCAGTAAGAGCTTCCCGGACGATGTTGCCGTTTTCATAGCGGCCTTTGACCTGAATGACTTTTTTACGGTCATTGATACCAGCGACTGCGATCAGCGCTTTCTGCACGCCACCGAAGATGGCCACATAATTCTTGTCCAGATAGATCATGGGCTCATCGCACATGCGAACAGAGACGCCGCCTGTCAGCATGGCCTGGCGAAGTTTGTTTTTGATTTCTCCGGGCATTTTTTTCCAGGAGCCGCAAACGATCTTCGCCCGGCCGCTGACCTTACGGCTGAATGCTCTCGCCGCCGTGGCCACGCCGGAATATTTGGAGATCTCACTGATGAGGCTGTCCTCCGCTGTACAGATCTGGGTGGGCATTCCGGAAAACTCCATGAGCATATCCCCGGCAAAGACCTCTTCACCTTCATGCACTGCGTAGGTGACAGAAAGCCCAATCTCCTCCGCCTTTTTCAGGGCAGCAGGTATGCCGGATACGATACCGTCACTGTCTGTATAGATTCCGGCGGTTACTTTGTCGGAACCGTTTTTTTGAAAAATCAGTTCTCTGATGTCAGCCATAACTTTATCAATCCATGTTGTAAACAACTTCAAACGCGTCATGCACCGCACCGAAGATGTCTCCTACTCTGCGGGCAGAGCCGATCTGGTAAATGGTAATGTTTCTGCCTCTGAAACTCTCGGCAAGAGCGTTGACGGGACGGAGACCGATGGCCAGTACGGTGGTGTCGCATTCCAGCTGTTCGGGTTCAGTGGATCCGTCAGTTTTCTGGATCAGCGCGCCCTTTTCGTTGACTTCCAGCAGCTTCATACCGGTGAGCATGTTGACCTTGTACTGCTCCAGCATGGCCTTGAGCATCATCTTGGGCTGCTTGGGTACGAACATCACGTCCATCACCGAGGGCATAGCCTCAAGCAGAGAGACCTCATAGCCGTCACGGGCCAGAGCAACAGCCGTCTCGCAGCCAATCTGACCACCGCCGGCCACAAGCACCTTCTTACCGGTGCTCACCTTGCCTTCCAGCACATCCAAAGCGGAGACTGCCTTGTTGATGCCCTTGATGGAGGCAGGAGCGACACTTTCTGCGCCGGTAGCCAGAATGACGGTGTCAAAGCCGCGGATCTGGACCTCATCTGCGGTAATAAGGGTGTTAAGATGTACAGGAACCTTGTTGTCACGCAGCTCGCCGATCAGCCAGTCCTTGTATCTGCGGACGTCGACCTTCATGGAATCGGCACCTGCAGCCAGAACTTCGCCGCCCAGAGCGCAATTTTTCTCAAAAAGCTCTACGGTGTGGCCGCACTCTGCTGCAGTGATCGCAGCCTGCATACCCGCAGGGCCGCCGCCGATAACGGCAATCTTTCTGGGATTGACCGCCTTGCGGGGACGAGTGTTCAGTTCTCTGGTGGCTCTGGGATTTACAGCACAGCCGCCGGCAATTCCTCTTTCCACCATATTGCCGTAGCAACCTACATTGCACCCAATGCAGGGTCTGATCTTCTCAGGAATGCCCATCTCGATTTTCCTGGGGAAATAGGGGTCAGCCAGCGCAGGACGGGCCAGAACAACGCCGTCCACCTTGCCGGATTCCACTGCGTGGAGGCAAAGGTCAGGATCGCCCATTCTGGAACGGGCCAGAACAGGAATACCCACCTGCTCCTTCACCTGCGCGTACAGATCCAGTGCGTGCCCCTTGGGCATATAGCCGGGAGGACATGCGTGATAGAAGGAGTCGTAAATGCCAACGTCAGCCAGAATGGCGTTAACACCGGCCTTCTCCAGCAGTTTCGCAATCTCAATGGCCTCTTCCACGGTACGGCCGGCCTCGTTTTCGCCGGTGAGAGAACCCTTGTTCAAAGCAGTGATGAAGCTCTTGACGCCGAGACCAATGGTAACAGCAAAATCGCTGCCACAGACCTGATGAATTCCTTCAACCATTTCGGTGATTACGCGAACCCGGTTATCCAGGCATCCGCCGTACTCATCTTCTCTGTGGTTCGCGATAGGCATAAGGAAATTGTCCAACAGGTAGCCCCAGTGGGCTGCGTGCAGGTCCACACCGGCGAAACCGCTGTCCTTCATCAGAGCAGCAGCCTTGATCATGCACTCCTGCTTCTTGTGGATCTGATCCACCGTAATCTCTCGGTTGCGCTCATTGGGAAAGTTGAAGGTTTCTACTGCAGAAGGAGCAAGGGCCCCGCGGGAGTTACGGCCACCGCCCATACCCACTTCGCCGAACACTTTCGTGCCGTATGCGCCGCAGCGCTCCACCAGCATACTGGCCATTTTCTTGTATCTGCCCGGTGCATACAGCGGGTTTTCTACTAATGTAGGCGGATAGTTGTCTACCAGATTGTCGACCATGGCCACGCCAAGGAAGACCGCACCGAAGCCGCCTTTTGCCCGCTCGGTGTAATAGGCAATGCCGTCGTTATTCAGTGCGCCATAGGAGTCATACATCTGGTTGCATCCCATGGGGCCCATAATGAAACGGTTCTTAATCTGCTGTTTTCCGATATTAAAAGGAGTGAAAAGAATATTGTATTTATCGCTCATCGTGTCACCTCGTAATGAAAAATCTGGAGGGTGTGCCGCACAAGAGCCCTGTTTTTGGCAGAGCCCTCGTGCAAAAGAAGAACGCAGTGGTATCTTAGGCTTTCTTAACAGCCTCAGCCCATCTTGTCTCAAGCTGATCGACCTGCTCTTTGGAGTAGCCAAGCTGGCCAAGGATCTCATAGTTGCCGCAGCCGAAGCCTTCAAGAGGTTTGTACTCCGGTTTGTCGGCTGAGAATTCAAAGGGGCTGCCCACTAGACGACGGGTTCTCAGGGCCATTCCTTCGGGCATGGGGATGTCGGCAAACCAGCCGGCCTCATTGTAATGGGGGTCCTGGTCCACATCTTCATAGGTGTATACTCTGGAGCAGGGCAGCCCGGCAGACAGCAGCGCTTTTTCCGCGTTTGCCGCAGTACCCATTTTCTCCAGCCACTCATACAGCACCGGCATCAGAATTTCGGTATTTTCCAGTCGCTTCATGTTGGAAGCAAAGCGGGGGTCCTCGCAAAGCTCAGGACGGCCGATGAGGCGGAAGAAGCGGAAGGTCAGGCTGTTGTTGGAGCAGGCAATGATGATGTACTTGCCATCGGGACATCTGAAGGTGCCGTAGGGGCAGAGCAGGTTGGAACCCTGACTGCCGGTCTTTTTCGTCTCCCGGTGGTAGATGCGCTGGTCATCCAGCTTTACCGCCATGGACGCAAGGGTTTTCACCAGAGAGATGTCCACATACTGGCCCAGACCGGTTCTTTCACGGTAGTACAGCGCGGCATTGATTGCGCCGAATCCGGAGGTTGCGGCGCCGTAGTCGCCGATTTCACAAAAGACCTTTACCGGACCGGTGTTGTCGTCGCCGTTGTAGTACATCATGCCCGATGCGCCCTGCGCAATTACGTCATAGCCGGGTCTGTCCGCATAAGGGCCTTTGTGACCCCATGCGGAGATGGAGCCGTAGATCAGCCGGGGGTTAATCTCCCGCAGGGCTTCATAGCCCAGCCCCAGTCTGTCCATTGCGCCGGGCCGGTTGCTTTCCAGTACGATGTCGGCGGTTTTGCACAGCTCTTTGGCGATTTTCAGACCTTCCGGGTCTTTCAGGTCAAGAACCAGAGATTTTTTGCCGTGGTTTAGGGTGTGATATTGGGCGCTGACACCGTCAAACATGGGAGGGTATCCACGGCTGTCATCGCCGTAAACCGGACGCTCCACATGAATGACGTCTGCGCCGTACTCGGCAAGCCAACGGCCGATTGTGGGGCCGGCAATATTGGTAGTAAACTCAACGACGCGAAGTCCTTCGTATAATCTCACTTCTATGCTCCTTTATTCTGCAAGAGGATTGAATTTTTCAAAATTATCCCAATCGGTGCAGTACCAGGGCTGGGTGCCAGAGATTTCCCGGGTAACTCTGGTCTTGTTCAGCAGGTGGCGGAAGGTCAGGTTTTCGGAGACAGAGTTGCCGCCCCAGGTGCCGCAGCCGATGGTAATAGAGGTGATGATAGGGATTCTGCCGCCCATGGTGGGCTGGTTGATGTGGAATCGGCCCACAGGAATACGCTTCGCCGCATACTCTACATGGTCATCATTGGTGGTCCACAGGGTACTGGTGTGTCCAGCGCCCTCTACCTCAAGGTTTGCAACAGCCCGGTCAACCGCATCCTCGAACTTTTCATAAACGGTGTAGCGAACGATAGGGAAGAGAATCTCGCGGCAGAGAACCTCGGCCTCGCCCCAGGCCTGATTCTTGACCAGCATGATCTTGGCGGTCTCGGGAATGTTCAGGCCGCACATTTCGCCCACCTGATAGGGGAACTTGCCCACAACTGCTCTGTTGAGCTTGGTGCCACCGTCAGGGAACACCAGAGCACGAAGGGCCGCAATATCTTCATCCTTATCAATGAGGAAAGCGCCATGCTCCTGCATGTATCCCTTCCACTGCTCCAGCTGCTGGGCATGGATATGTACGGTCTGGGCACCTGCGCAGGGAACACCGTTGTCCTTGGCGCGGTGTGCTACACACAGGGTTGCCTGTCTCTCCAGCTCAGCGTCGCTGATGCCCAGATCAACGATTTCCTGAACGTTTCCCTGACCCACACCGAATGCAGGCTTACCGGAGGAGTATGCAGCCTTGACACGGCCGGCACCGCCGGTGGAAATGCAGGCGTCACAGGTGCTCATCATCAGGTTGGTTGCCTCTCTGCTGGCGTACTCTTCGCTGATGCACTGAATCAGGTCAGCAGGAGCACCTACGGATTCAAGCGCCTCTCTCAGCAGCTTAACCATCTTCACAGACAGCCGCACGGACATGGGGTGAGGCGCGATAATCACGGAGTTGCGGCCCTTCAGTGCCATCATGGCGTTGCCGATGATGGTGGCCACAGGGTTGGTGCTGGGCATAACGCAGCCGATTACGCCCATGGGCTTGTAGAGAATCTTGATGCCGGGCTCCAGAGGGCTGTCTTCATAGTCCACAGTGTTCTGGCCCTTGCAAATAGCCCACTGGCCGAAGACAATGCCCTTCAGTTTGGACATCTTATCGTTTACGTTTCCCATCTTGGTCTCGTTGAGAGCATCAGTGCAGAGTTCCTCTGCATATTCGCAAGTCTTCATACCGATGGCGCGAAGCACTTCGTCCACACGGCGGTTGGTGGTAAACTCGCGTTCAAACTTTTTCTGTGCTACCTTGCTCTTGGCATACAGGCCCTGCATATACTCTTCCAGCTGTTCGGGAGTGATGACTTGATTTTCGCTCATGGTTTTACCTCATTTCGAAAAAATTTGTATTTTTTGTAGATTTATGCGTTGTTTTCATTGTATCACCCTTTCTTTTTCGTGAAAAATACCAAAATTGCATTGCCCAAGGCCTGCCGCTATTCATTATTTGTTCAACAAAGTCTGTCAACCGGCTTTTCTCTTCGCCCTTTTCATTATTTGTTTGACAAAGCACAGGGCTCTCGTTATTATGGATAAAAAGCCAGAAAGGGGTATGCGGACTATGGATTTTGACAGCATAAATTATTTTCTCAGCATTTGTACCTCCGGCAGTTTTTCCGAAGCGGCAAAGAGATTGTATATCTCTCAGCCCACCCTGAGCCGGCGCATCACGGCGCTGGAAGACGAGCTGGGCACTGAGCTGTTTTCCCGTAAGAGTACCGGCATCTCCCTTACCCCGGCCGGAAAGGTCTTCTATGAGGAGCAGACCAAGCTCATGAATTCCCAGCTTCGTCTGATCGAAAAAATGAAATCCTTCCGGCAGGAATATGCCGGCACCTTGAATATCGGCATCCGGGAGAATCTCTCTTATGATCTGATTCTGAGAACCGCAATGTATGTCAAGTCCGTCCACCCCAATCTGGACATCCGTATCTTTGCGTACAGCACTAATGACTTGGCCGAACGGTATTTAGCAGGCCAAATTGACATTGCGTTCAACCTGAGAGATTATTTTCCCGGACATTATCCCGGCGTTGTTGAGACCGTTTTGAAAATTTCCCCTACTATCCTCATCCCCAAAAGCCACAGGCTTTATGATATACATCCTTTAAAGTTGTCTGATATTGTGGGAGAGCAGTTTGTCATCATGAAAAGAGGCTCCGGTATGCAAAAGTACACGCTGAACATGTTTGAAAAACACGGAGTAAGCTTCAAGGATGCGTTTGCCTTCAATTCGTCAACCGCACGGCTCTCTACCGCCGTCTTAAACGGCTATCTCGCTATCGGTTCCTCATACTGGATGGACGAGCAAAGCCCAAAAGATTTTTTCCGTTCCGTCATTGTTCCCGACTCCAATATCAACTGCGCAGATTTATGTATTGCCTACCAGCCGGAAAACACGCTGGCCAGCCGCTTTGCCTCCTATTTGCAGAACATGCACTTTGATGAAGAATGCAGTGAAATGGAAACCCTGATCATTGACTGATCCCCCCGGCAACAGCAAAAGCACCCCATTTGCTTCATTGGCGAGCAAATGGGGTGCTTTTTCCCGTCTGTACACAGCTGGAATACCGAAAACGAATAGCTGTCTGGGATCAGGTATACAGCTTTGGCATTTCAAAGGGGATGAAAAATATGCTATTTTGTAGAAAGAAGTGAAAATTTCGACAAAAATTGTTATTAATGGAGGGAAAACAAAATGGTTAAAAGCTTCAGCATTGCAAAAAAGCCCCGGGTACTGTTCGGCGTTGGTCTTACAACTGAGGCACCGAAAGAATTGAAGAAAGCAGGCTGCAAAAACATCTTCGTTTTGAGCGATCCTGTTTTGAAAAAGATGGGTGCATTTCAGCCGCTGTACGACGCACTGGACTCAGAAGGACTGGACTATGTTATCTGCGATGAATTTGACCGTGACCCTACGGACGTCATGGTAAACCATGTGGCATCCATTGCCGTTGAAACGAAGATCGACGGCATTATCGGTATCGGCGGCGGGGCTACCATGGATATTGCCAAATGCGTAAACCAGCTGATCCACAGCGAGTTTCCCATCAACCGGTATCTGGCCCCGGACTTTGCGACCCCCAACCCCGGCGTACCTCTGGTGCTGATTCCCACCACCCCTGGCACCGGCAGCGAGACTTCTTCTGCCCTTTCCCTGATTGACACCGTAAACAATGTAAAAACCGGCAATGTTACGGAAAACAACATTGCCACTCTGGCCATTGTAGACCCCACTTACTGCATGACCATGCCCGACAGTCTGACCGCCCAGTCCGGGCTGGATACCATGTGCCATGCGGTGGAATCCATTGTATCCGCACAGCGCAATCATATGAGCACCGCACTGTCCCTGAAGAGCTTTGAGCTGGTCTGGAACAATCTGCCCAAAGCGCTGAGCGACGAAAACTGCCTTGAAGTGCGCGCGGAAATGTCCGCTGCTGGACTTATGGCCGGTATCGCCTACACTGATGCCCAGGTGAATTTCGGCCATTTCATCATTCATGCCCTGGGTGCCAGATATCACACCCCCCACGGTGAACTGTGCGGTGTTGTACTCCCCTATCTTGCAGAGTTCTGCACAAAGTATATGTCCGCGGAAATGGCACAGATTGCCCGGATTATCGGCATTGATCCCGCGGCGGAAAACTTCGGCGCAGAGATGGCTGAAAAGATTCGCGTCTTTGTCCGTGGAACCGGCCTGCGCTCACTGGCCGGCTGCGGCATTCCCAAAGAAGAGGTTCTGGAAATGACAGAAATGATGTATGGAGGCTTTCAATCCAGCAGAGCCACCGCGTCCTGCATGAAGCAGGCTCCGAAAGCAGAATTTACGCATTTTATCGAAAAAATTGCGTCTGATCAATAAGCTCCCGAGCCTTTTGCCCTACCATAATAAACTTGAAGAATTTCTTTGATGAACATCCCAAGGCAGCGCTGGCTTTTTCCCGGAGCGCGGAATCTGCTTACCTTCTCTATGAGGCATTGAAATGCGGCGCGGATATCCCACCCTATTTCGTAAATACCCAGTTTCATTCCCGGTTTGAAGAGGAAAATACACGGAGATTATGCGCCCAGATGGGGGGGTACAGCTCAGTACAATCCAACCAGACATCCTGTCCGTGGCTTAGATTACCCCCGAGCATGAGCTTACAGATCATGGTGTCCGTGGAATTTCTCATCCAGGAACAGGTTCCGAACCCAGTATTGCAGTTTGCGGAGGACATCGGTTGCCCTTTCATAAGCTCCCGCTGCCTGTTATATCCTATCAAATCCAGCATTCAAAATTAACCCATTTTTCATAAGCTGTTATAAGTTCCCATATGTGTTGTTCCGTTTGATGTAGGATTTGATGTAAGTGATGTAAAGTGCTTCATTGTTGGTCAAAAGGAGACATACTTTTTTCATCTTTTGTAAAGTACATGTCCAGACCGGCAAACTCCTTCTGTTTGAGTTCCTTGGTCACATCCGCATAGATGTTTAAGGTAGTGGAGATATCCTGATGGCCAAGAGCATCCTGAATGACTTTGACATTCACTCCCGCTTCACACATTCTTGTGGTGAAGGTATGGCGAAGCGAATGGCAGCTAAAGTTCGGCAGCAAAACTGCCGGGTTTTCATTTTCAGGAACTCTTCATCATTGCAGTCTCTGATGATACGGTGGATTGCTTTGTTCAGGTTCGCAAGATTCTGGGGAGTTCCGAACCGATTGACAAAAATGAAATCCGTATAGCCGTCAATCGTTACTTCACACTCAATCCCCTTCGCCTCTTGATATTCACGCTCCATAATAAAGGCTTCTTTCACGAAATCCAGCATTGGCACCTGCCGCGTGCTTGCCTTTGTCTTTGGCATGTTTACATTGTAGTAGCGACCGCGTCTATAGCTTTCATCTCTGTGGGAGTAGTAAATGAGTGTGTGGTTAACATCAATGATGCCTTCCTCCAGATCTATGTCACACCAGCGCAATCCCGTCAGTTCCCCCACACGGAGTCCACTTCCTACCATCACTGCAAAAATCGGATACCAATGGGAATAGGTGTTATTGCGTTTCAGAAAATCCAGGAAAAGGTCTTGCTCTGCTTTCGTAAGTCCGCGCCTTTTCTCGGTTTGGAAGCAATGAGACTGTTTCAATTCCCGAAGGACATTGGACGATGGATTGGACCTGATATAATTATCATCAACCGCCATATCAAGGATCTGATGCAAAACGGTGTGGATAGAGTCAATCGTGGAGGGCTGTAAGCCACGGTCATCAGCCAGACGGTTGTAAAAGCGTTTTACATCAGATTTCTTCAATGTGCTGATCCGTTGCTTTCCAAATTCCGGCCTGACGTAAGTGTCATACATATATTTGTAGTTCTCAAAGGTGTTGTTCTTCAGCCCGCGCTTGATCTGCTTCCACAAATCGAACAGGTCGTTTATTGTAACATATTTTGCCTCAACTTTAATCCCGTCCAGTTTGTCCTTTTCGATCTCTGCTTCCTTTTCCCGAAGCTCTTCCAGAGTTTTGGCGTAAATGAAGTGACGCTTTCCCTTGCCTTCCGTCCAGCAATAATGGTATGTACCGTTTGCGCGCTGCACTTCGCCCTTGCGGAGTACCACTCTGGATTTATCTTTTCTTTTTGGCTGTGCCACGAATCGTTTCCTCCTTTTAACTATGTGCAGGCCCTGCTTTGATTAAAGATTACTAAAGCAGGGCCTGTCTGCCAAATGTGCGAATTTCAGCCGTCGCACACTTGACATTATCAAATGGAATACATCCGTCCCGTGTATTCGTCCAATTCTCTCCGTTTGATCAGTCTCTTGCTCCCAACCCACAAGACAAATGGACACTTTTCATCATCCGACAGCTGCCGGAGCTTATTGCGCCCGATCCCGGAATACTCTGCTGCCTCCTCTATCGTCAAATTACTTTTCTGCCAAATTGGTACTTGCGATTTGCTTTTTTCGTTTTCATTATCCATAAGCACCCTCCCTATTTCCGTGAGATCACTTTATAATCAAACCCTCTGCGCTGATTGCAGTAGGTACAGGTCTCTTTCTCTGCTTTGTATGGATCGACCTTTTTCAAAAAATAAGCACCCGTGCTGAAGAAATTTTCAACACAGGTGGGACAAAGGCATAGCGTCATTTCTTTGGGCCTCAGGTCAATCAGGCCCACGTTGACTGCCAGCGCATGGTTCAGCTCCTTCATTTGCTTCGGAGCCAACATTCCAATTCTCTTTTCCAATCGGTGCTTGTCAATGGTGCGAAGCTGTTCAAGCTAGACAAGAGATGGGGCTCTCAGGCCGTGCTCAGTCCCGATTTCGTAATGGGTGGGCAGCATCCGTTTATCCGGTGTTTTCGTCGTAATGGCCGCCACAATGACTGTAGGACTGTGTTTGTTGCCCACATCGTTCTGTATAATGACAACCGGGCGGCGTCCCTCCTGTTCGGAGCCAACGCCGTGCCCAAGATCGGCGTAATACATCTCGCCTCGCTGATATGTTCTTTTCATTCTGCTGTGACCTCCTTTGAAGAATCAGGCGATATGTACCGCCTATGTAAGGAGATTCCTTTTGTCCCCGACACCCCGAATCTCTGTGGGCGTTCATCGAACGGCTGACAGCGTATCAGCTCCACGGGTCTTTCACCCCCGGCAGGATCTCTGCTTTTCGGCTGCCCCCATTGCCTGCGACGGCTTCGCACTGCAAGGTACTTGTCACGCTCTGACTGTGGCTGGACAGGAGTATCATTATCCCTATTGCCTGTCATCGCCATAGCGGGAGCTGCCCGGTACTTATAGCCGACTGTTTCTTGCTCCATATCGGGCAGAACAGACCTCGAACAACGCAATCAAACCGGTGGCGTTCCTGCTGTTGTTTGCCCGGTACATCATGGCGCAATCGCTAACGTGGCTAATGCTCATCACAAAAGCAATAGGAAAGTATTCGATGAATGGGTATTCGGTTATCAAGGTGCTGACCCATTCACCGTACATACGGGAAGTGGGTGAAGAACGGTTTGTCGTCCTTCACCCACTTCCTGACTAAAAGGGCAAATTATAGCCCTATTTTGAAAAATATTTTTTCAATGCTTTAACCGCAGCTTTTGGCGTTTGCCATGATTTTTGCCTCCAGTATGATAACATCGGCGCCGTGATGATAGTGTATCAACACAGCGTCGATTTGTTAATTGTGCGATTTTTTAATTTGCAGCTTTGACTTTCAGATAGAATACATATGCGATAGAAATTCATCGAGCTGCCGCCGCTTGATAAGCCGCTTGCTCCCCACCCACAAGACAAAGGGGCAATCTTCCTTATCGGACAGTTCTCTCAATTTTGTTCTGCCGACTCCGCAATACTCTGCCGCTTCGTTTACGGTCAGATTAGATTTCTTCCAGATCGGCACTTCAGGTATGGTCGTTTCCTTATAAATATCTTCCATAATGCGCTCTCACCTCGATCATACAGATTTGATTATTTACGACGCCGTGCTATCAGTCTATCAGAGAAAAGCCGATCCCGAAAATGCGCGATTTTTCAATTCGCAGACTTGACAAGCAATATATTAAATCGAATACGTCCTATCAATGTATTCGTCAAACTCGCGCCTTTTAATCAGCCGTTTCCGTCCCACCCACAGAACGAAAGGGCAGTCAGATTTCTCGGTCATCTCGCGCAGCTTGATAATACCTATTCCAGAATACTTCGCCGCTTCCTCTATTGTTAAATTTGACTTCTGCCCAACTTGGTCAGAAGTTAAATCGTTTCGTGCGCCCTGCCGCTTGATGGCCTCCAGCTTCATCTTGTATGCCTTGGCCCTTTCGCTGGGCAGGATGTTCTCCCGCTGAAGGTTGCTGTCCACCATGATGATGGTGGCAGCGTCCCGGTCCAGGTTGCGGATCAGGGCCGGCATCGTGTCCAGACCGGCCTGCTCACAGGCGTACTTGCGCCGGTGTCCGGCCACAATCTCATAGCCGCCTTCCTCGCGGGGCCGCACAATGGCCGGAACAATCACGCCATACTCTTTGACGCTCTGGATTGTCTCTCGCATTTCCTCATCGTCCCGCACCTGAAAAGGGTGGTCCGGGAAAGGATGAAGGTCCGTCAGCGGCAGGCGAACCACCACTTCTTCCTGGGGTGGCTGCTGGGCAGGCGAGGCGGTTTTCTTTCGTCCCCTGGCAGGTGACGCGGGCTTGTCGCTCAATGCTTCTCACCTCCATTGAGACGCAAAAAGGAGGCCCAGCCCTGAACCTCCTTCGCATCTGATTTTGGGCATAGAAAAACGGACATCAGCAGAAATACTAATGTCCGTCAATCCATCGGCTCACAAGAGCCGCTATATTCAGTTGTCCGGCTTCACACAGGGGAGGCTCCAGCGGAGCCTGGCACACATCACGACAGTTCTCTTTGCCATTTCATTCTCTTGTCGTTTCCTGTGTTTTGCCCTTAATTTTTCCCTCACGAGCGTCCGTGAGGCCATAAAAATGCGGTAATGTTCGATAACAGCCTATAACGCCTTCGCATGGATAAATTGGCGTATTTTCAAGGGTTTCCGGGGCTTTAATAACACCCGATAACGCCTCTCGGAAGGTGGTGAAATCTCAAAGGGGTAATTTTTATTATAAAAAAATCTTGACTAATCTTGTGCAATATGCTAAAATCTATCTTCGCTCGGGCATATTCTGCCTACGAGCAGGTCTTTTTCTGAAAAAGTGCTGAAAACAGCCTTGTTTCGGGAAAAGTCATCACATTTTCAACGATTCAGGAAAGGAGGAAAAATATGCCGACATTCAACCAGCTTGTCAGAAAGGGAAGGGAGCAGGCCACATACAAGTCCACCTCCCCCGCCATGCAGAAGGGTCTGAACACGATCAAGAACTGCGAGACGGACATTTCCTGCCCGCAGAAGCGCGGCGTCTGCACCGCGGTGCGTACTTCGACCCCCAAGAAGCCGAACTCCGCTCTGCGTAAGATCGCCCGTGTGCGTCTGACCAACGGCTACGAGGTCACCGCCTATATTCCGGGCGTGGGCCACAACCTGCAGGAGCACAGCGTCGTCATGATCCGCGGCGGCCGTGTCAAGGACCTGCCTGGCGTGCGCTACCACATCATCCGCGGCACGCTCGACACCCAGGGCGTCGATGGCCGCAGGCAGGGCCGTTCCAAGTATGGCGCGAAGCGTCCCAAGGCCGGTAAGAAATAATCCGGCGGCATAGCTCCGACTGTTTATATGATATTAACCGTATCGTATGGACCCGGGGCGCAGCGGGGGGCGAAGGAGCCCCTCGAGTACCGATGAAGTCATTTTTTAATGAAGGAGGGAAGCATAGTGCCCAGAAGAGGTAACGTTCCCAAAAGAGAGATCTTGCCGGATCCTGTGTACAACAGCGTGCTGGTGACGAAGCTCATCAACAGCATCATGCTGGACGGCAAGAAGGGCGTCGCACAGAAGGTCGTGTACGATGCGTTCGATATAATCAAAAACAAGACCGGGAAGGATCCCCTTGAGGCTTTCACCGAGGCCATGAACAACATCATGCCCAGCCTGGAAGTCAAGGCCCGCCGCGTGGGCGGCGCCACCTACCAGGTGCCTATCGAGGTCCGTCCCGAGCGCCGTCAGACTCTCGGCCTGCGCTGGCTCACGCTGTACGCCCGCAAGCGCGGCGAGAAGACCATGAAGGAGCGCCTTGCCGGCGAGATAATGGACGCCTGCAACGGCCTCGGCGCCGCTGTCAAGAAGCGTGAGGATACTCACAAGATGGCCGAGTCCAACAAGGCCTTCGCACATTTCAGGTGGTAAGAAGTTTAGGAGCGTTCTATGCCCAGAGAATTTTCGCTTGAAAATACGAGAAACATCGGCATAATGGCCCACATCGACGCGGGCAAGACCACGACCACGGAGCGCATACTGTTCTATACGGGCGTCAACTATAAGATAGGCGAGACGCACGAGGGCACCGCTACGATGGACTGGATGGAGCAGGAGCAGGAGCGCGGCATCACGATAACGAGCGCCGCCACGACCTGCCACTGGCGCGGCTGCCGGCTGAACATCATCGACACGCCGGGCCACGTGGACTTCACCGTCGAGGTCGAGCGCAGCCTGCGCGTGCTGGACGGCTGCGTGACCGTGCTCTGCGCGAAGGGCGGAGTCGAGCCCCAGTCTGAGACTGTGTGGCGCCAGGCCGACCATTACAACGTACCACGTCTCATCTATATCAACAAGATGGACATCATGGGCGCGAATTTCTTCAACGTGATAGACATGGTCCATGACAGGCTCAAGGCGAACGCCGTGCCCATCCAGCTGCCCATAGGCAAGGAAGCCGATTTTCGCGGCATAATTGACCTTGTGGACATGAAGGCGGACATCTATTACGATGATTTGGGCAAGGACATGCGCGTTGAGGAGATACCCGAGGACATGCGCGAGCTGGCCGAGGAGTACCGCACGAACCTTCTTGAAGCCGTCTCCGATTTCGATGATGAGATCATGGAGCGCTATCTGGAGGGCGAGGAGGTCCCCGCCGACATGATACGCGCAGCCATCCGCAAGGCCACCGTCGCCGTCAAGATGATACCCGTCACCTGCGGCACGTCCTACAAAAACAAGGGCGTGCAGAAGCTGCTGGACGCGATAGTCGATTATCTGCCCAGCCCCCTCGACATTCCGCCCGTCGAAGGCACGAACCCCAAGACTGGCGAGACCGAGGCCCGCAAGGCGAGCGACGACGAGCCGTTCTCGGCTCTGGCCTTCAAGATAATGACCGACCCCTACGTGGGCAAGCTCGCGTTCTTCCGTGTGTATTCCGGCACGGTGAACGCCGGCGAGACGGTCATAAACGTGTCCAAGGGCCAGCGTGAGCGCATGGGCAGAATACTGCTCATGCATGCAAATCACCGCGAGGATCTGCAGACGGCCTATTCCGGCGACATCGCCGCCGCGGTGGGCCTGAAGAATACGACAACGGGCGATACCCTGTCGGACGACAAGCACCAGATACTGCTTGAGACGATGGAGTTCCCCGACCCCGTTATCCGCGTCGCTATAGAGCCCAAGACGAAAGCCGGCCAGGAGAAGATGAGCATAGCTCTCGCCAAGCTGGCCGAAGAGGACCCGACCTTCCGCACCTGGACGGACGAGGAGACAGGTCAGACTATAATCGCCGGCATGGGCGAGCTCCATCTGGAGATAATAGTAGACAGGCTCCTGCGCGAGTTCAAGGTCGAGGCGAACGTCGGCAAGCCCCAGGTCTCGTACAAGGAGACCATCACGAAGGCAGCGACGGTGGATACCCGGTATGTGCGCCAGACCGGCGGACGCGGACAATTTGCCCACGTCAAGCTCACCATCGAACCCAACGAGTCCGGAAAGGGCTACGAGTTCGAGGACGATATACACGGCGGCGCGATACCGAAGGAATATATACCCTGTGTGGATCAGGGCATCCAGGGCGCGATGCATGCCGGCGTACTCGGCGGCTATCAGGTCGTGGACATCAAGGCCAAGCTCATCGACGGCTCCTTCCACGAGGTGGACTCGTCCGAGCTCGCGTTCAAGATCTGCGGCAGCATGGCTTTCAAGGAGGCCATGGCGAAGGCCGGACCGACGCTGCTTGAGCCCATCATGAAGGTTACGGTAACGGCGCCGGAGGAGTATATGGGCGACGTAATGGGCGACATAAACGCCCGTCGCGGCCAGATCTCCGGCACGGACATCCGCAACGGCGCGGCGATAATAAACGCCAACGTGCCGCTGTCCACGATGTTCGGCTATGCCACGGACCTGCGCAGCAAGACGCAGGGACGCGCCAACTACAGCATGGAGCCCAGCCACTTTGTTGAGCTGCCGAAGTCGCTCCAGGAAAAACTTATCGGTAACCGGGGCTGAGCCTCGAACCTGATAAAGGATCGTCCACAGGAAAAATCAATTACTGATTATTGAGGAGGATATCAAAATGGCAAAGCAGGTATTCAACCGCACCAAGCCCCACGTCAACATTGGCACCATCGGCCACATTGACCACGGCAAGACCACTCTGACCGCCGCTATCACCAAGGTCCTGAACATGGCTAACCCCGACGCCGCTTCCTACACCGCCTACGACCAGATCGACAAGGCCCCCGAGGAGCGTGCCCGCGGCATCACCATCAACACCGCTCACGTCGAGTACCAGACCGAGGCTCGTCACTACGCCCACGTTGACTGCCCGGGCCACGCTGACTATATCAAGAACATGATCACCGGTGCTGCTCAGATGGACGGCGCCATCCTCGTTATCGCCGCTTCCGACGGCCCCATGGCTCAGACCCGTGAGCACCTGCTGCTCGCCCGTCAGGTCAACGTGCCTTATATAGTCGTTTTCCTGAACAAGTGCGACCAGGTCGATGACCCCGAGCTGCTTGAGCTCGTCGAGATGGAGGTCCGCGAGCTCCTCGACAAGTACGAGTTCCCCGGCGACGACACCCCGATCATCAAGGGCTCCGCTCTTAAGGTCCTTGAGAGCACCAGCACCGATCCTCACGCCCCCGAGTACGACTGCATCTGGGAGCTCATGAACGCTGTCGACACCTGGATCAAGACCCCCGAGCGCAAGGCTGACCTGCCCTTCCTGATGCCCATCGAGGACGTCTTCACCATCACCGGCCGCGGCACCGTCACCACGGGCCGTGTCGAGCGTGGCCGCGTCAAGGTCGGCGACAAGGTTGAGATCGTCGGCATCAAGGAGACCCAGGAGACCGTCGTCACCGGCACCGAGATGTTCCACAAGACCCTCGAGTTCGCCGAGGCCGGCGACAACGTCGGCACCCTGCTCCGCGGCATCGCGAAGAAGGACGTCGAGCGCGGCCAGGTTCTCGCTGCTCCCAAGAGCATTCACCCCCACACCAAGTTCAAGGGTCAGGTCTACGTCCTGAGCAAGGACGAGGGCGGCCGTCACACCCCGTTCTTCAACAACTACCGTCCCCAGTTCTACTTCCGTACCACCGACGTGACCGGCGTCATCTCCCTGCCCGAGGGCGTTGAGATGTGCATGCCCGGCGACAACGTCGATATGGACGTTGAGCTCATCACCCCCATCGCCATCGAGAACGGCCTCCGCTTCGCTATCCGCGAGGGCGGCCGCACCGTCGGCTCCGGCGTCGTCATCGCCATCAACGAGTAATCTGACGTTGCTGTAAAGCATTACAGGGAATTGCCGAAAGGCAATTCCCTGTAATTTTAACTCAGGCCGTGCATGAAGCCGCCCAGAGAGGCCGAGTGTATGTCGCCGCCTATGACGCGGCCTTTGTAGATGAAGAGCTGCGCTATGACGCCCGTTTCGCCGCTGGGATAGCTGTTGAGCATATAGGTGTAGCTCTCGCAGACCTCGCCGCAGTATTGGCTGAGGTCAAAGCCCTGCTGCTTTTGCAGCTCGTTGTACTCGGCGAGCACACCGCCCAGCGTTTCGGGCAGGACTATCTCCTTCGCGGTCTCGCTGGCAGGGTCTGCATCCCAGCCGAGCGAGGCCAGATATTCCACGCGCTTCTCCGTCGTCGTGAGCCCGGAGCCTGAGCCGCCGGAGCAGATGAGCACGATAACGGCCAGAACGACCGCCGCGGCTATGATGATAAATACCGCGCTTCTTTTGCTGAGTTTTGATTTTGTCACGGGACATCCCCTCCCGTTTCAGTATATTTGAGAGACGGTGCCTATATGACTGAACGCCTCGACAAGCTATTATCCGACAGCGGCCTCTATTCCCGCAGCGAGGCGCGCGCCTTGGTCCGCGCCGGCCGGGTCAGCGTGGACGGCGCGGCCATAACAGCGCCTGAACGCAAGTTTTCCCGTGAGTGCGATATCCGCGTGGACGGGGAGAGGCTAAATTGCGCGAAATACCGCTACTTTTTGCTGGACAAGCCCGAGGGATATGTCTGTGCGACGGAGGACTCGCGCCTGCCAACTGTCCTGGAGCTGCTGCCGGAGGAATTCCACGGCCTGGGGCTCTTTCCGGTGGGGAGGCTCGACAGGGACACGACCGGCCTGCTGCTGCTCACGAACGACGGAGACTACGCCCACAAGGTCATATCGCCGCGCTCGAAGGTCGAAAAGTGCTATCTTGCGGAGACGGAGGCCCCGGTCACGTCCGAGGACGCGGCAGCCTTCGCAGAAGGGTTGATCCTCGCCGACGGCACGCGCTGCCTGCCCGCGGGGCTTGAACCGCTTGATGGGAATTACTGCCTTGTGCGCGTCATGGAGGGCAAATACCACCAGGTAAAACGAATGTTAGCCTCGCGCGGCAAGCCGGTGACGCGCCTGCGTCGCCTGTCAATAGGCGCGTTGTCACTGCCGCCGGCCTCGGAACCTGGGGAGCTTCGTGAGCTTGACGAAAGCGCGAAAAACCTTGCATTGACGCAATTGTGAACGAATGAATTAGCCTAATTTGTGCCATTTCACAACGAAAAACTAAAATGTTCACAAAAAGAACACAATTTTCTATTGAAATTTGCACAGAAATGTATTATTATGTTAAGCGCAAAATCGGTGAATATTGTATATTATAACTAAAGCCCTCGCGGCGCCGGGGGAGAGCAGGAGCGCCGCGTTCGGGAGCCATCGTCAACAGGGAGGATGCTAAATATGTCAAGCAGGGTGTTTCAAAGTGTGATAGTTCAGATGAAGGAAGCCACAGAAAGATGCATAGGCGTGGTGGACGAGCAGGGCTTCGTTATAGCGTGCAGCGAGCTTTCGATGATAGGCTCGCACCTGGACGACCTGCAGGCCGCGCTCGCGGACAATCCGGAACAAATTTTCACTTCAGCCGTCAGAACATATAAGCTGCTCGGCGTGACCGGTTCGCGCTTTGACTACGCCGTGTTTGTCGCGGGGCATGACGCCGCCGCGCGCAGCATATGCATCCTCGCCTCCGTGGCCATGAACGAGGCCCGAACGAATTACGAGGAGAAGCACAACAAGGCTACGTTCGTCAAGAACATCATTTCCGACAATATCCTGCCCGGCGACGTGTATGTCAGGGCCAAGGAGCTGCACTTTGTGACCGACGTGCCGCGCTCCGTGTATCTGGTCCGCCAGCTGGACCGTTCCGACGTCGCGGCGCTGGAAGTTATCCAGAACCTCTTCCCGGACAGGCAGAGGGATTTTGTCCTGTCTGTGAGCGAGACGGATATCGTCGTCATTAAGGAGCTCACCCGTGAGGAGCGCCCGGAGGATATCGTCGCCGTAGCCGAGAACATCGAAAACGCCGTCCGGAGCGAGCTGCTGGTGAAGACCGTCATCGGCATCGGCACGACGGCCTACCACCTGCGCGAGCTGGCCGACAGGTATAAGGAAGCCCAGGTCGCCATCGAGGTCGGCAAGGTCTTCGACACTGAGAAGTCCATCATCAACTACGAGAATCTCGGCATTGGCCGCATCATCTACCAGCTGCCGACCACCCTGTGCGAGATGTTCCTCTCCGAGGTCTTCAAGAAGAACCCCATCGAGGCCCTGGATCCGGACACGCTGGAGACGATAAACAAGTTCTTTGAGAACAACCTGAACGTATCTGAGACAAGCCGCAAGCTGTACGTCCACCGCAACACCCTGGTGTACAGGCTTGAGAAGATAAAAAAGATCACCGGCTTGGACCTGCGCGAGTTTGACCACGCCATAGTGTTCAAGGTCGCCATGATGGTCAAAAAATACCTCGACACGCAGAATACATCCAAGTACTGAGCGCCGGGGACAAACGGAGGATCGTAACCTATGGTTCAGATGAACAACGTCACGATGATTTACGACAGCAGCGGCACCGAGGCGCTCAACGGCGTAAATCTCGAGATCAACGAGGGGGAATTCGTTTTCCTGGTCGGGCCTTCCGGATCTGGCAAGACCACTATCATCAAGCTCATCACCGGAGAGGTCCAGGCGAAGTCGGGCGAGATAACCGTCAACGGCTTCGATATGCGCCGCATAAAGCGCCGGAGGCTGCCGAAGCTGCGCCGGACGCTGGGCGTCATTTTCCAGGATTTCCGTCTCATCGACAAGATGACGGTGTACGACAACGTCGCCTTTGCGATGCGTGTCGTCGGCGCGGCGAACAAGGACATAAAGGAGCGCGTGCCCTACGTCCTTGAGCTGGTCGGCCTGAAGGGCCGCGAGAAGCGCTACCCGGAGGAGCTGTCCGGCGGCGAGCAGCAGCGTGTGGCCATAGCCCGCGCCCTGGTGAACAGCCCGCGCATGATAATAGCGGACGAGCCTACCGGCAACCTCGACCCCGTGCGCAGCCTGGAGCTGATGCTCCTGCTTGAGAAGATAAACGAGCTGGGCACGACGGTCCTGGTCGTCACGCACGAAAAGGAGCTTGTGAACGCCTTCTCGAAGCGCGTTGTGGCAATTGACGACGGCCACGTCATAAGCGACGGAATGGACGGGTACTACAACTATGAATAGACTTGGATATCTCATCAAATCCGGCTTCACCGGCATATTCAGCCACGGCCTCATGAGCTTTGCCACCGTCACGATAATCATGGCCTGCCTCATAATAATGGGCAGCTTCGGCCTGCTGGTCGTGAACATAAACGAGATGATAGCCGGGCTCGAATCCGAGAACGAGGTCGTCGCCTTTGTGGACGACGCGCTGACGCTTGAAGAGGCCCAGGCGCTCCAGCCCCTGGTCGAGTCCGTACCGAACGTTGCGAGCGTGGAGTTTATCACGAACGAGGAAGCCATGGACGACTTCCGCGACGACTATGACCCCGAGCTTTTCGACATACTGGACGCCTCCGTTTTCCGCCACAGGTACGTTATTCACCTGACGGACATCAGCATCATGAGCCAGACTAAGGCCGATCTTGAGGCCGTGGATGGCATCGCGAAGGTGAACGCCCACCTCGACTACGCGCAGGGCTTCATAACCGCGCGGAACATCGTCAGCGTCGTCTCGCTCATCCTCATCGTCATCCTCATCGTCGTGTCCTTCTTCATCATGTCGAACACGATCAAGCTGGCCACATTCACGCGCCGGGAGGAGATAGCCATCATGAAGATGGTCGGCGCGTCGAACGGCTTTATCCGCTGCCCCTTCATCGTCGAGGGCCTGGTCCTGGGCGTGCTCGGCGGCGGACTGGCCTTCCTCATCGAGTGGGGCCTGTACAACCTCGTGACCGGAAAGATAGTGACCGGCGTCACCGGCACGCTGATAAGCGTCGTGCCCTTTGCCGAGGTCATGTTCCCCCTGCTGGGCGCCTACGTGGCCGTGGGCGTGCTCGTCGGCGTGGTCGGCGGCTCCAGCGCGATCAGAAACTACCTGAAGGTCTGAGCCTCATAGGAGACAGCGAATGAAGAAAAAAGCAATATCCATAGTCTGCATAGTTCTGGCCTTTCTCATGATGGTCACGCTGGTGGTGTCCGTAGTCGGTTCCCTCGGCGCCCTGGCCGCGGATGAGCAGGACCGGATAGACGCTCTGGAGCAGCAGAAGATAGAGCTCCAGAGCCAGCAGGCGAGCATTCAGACGAACATCAACGACCTCATGGCCCAGCAAGCGGACGTTATCGAGCAGAAGGCCGCGATGGACGAGAAGAACGAGCTCGCCCGTCAGGAGATAGAGCTCATAAACGAGCAGATAGACGTCTATACGGACCTCATAGAGCAGAAGGCCCGCGAGCTGGAGAAGGCTGAGGCTGCCGAGCAGGCGCAGTATGACCTCTATTGCAAGCGTGTGCGCGCGATGGAGGAGGAAGGCAGCTATACATATCTCGACATTCTCTTCCAGTGCCGCAGCCTTTCTGACGTGCTCTCCGCGATAGACATGATCGGAGAGATAATGGACGCGGACAAGCGGCTTTTTGAGGAGTACAAGACCGCCCGTGAGAATACCGAGAAGGTCAAGGCCGAGTATGAGGGCACGCTCCAGCAGCTGGGCGAGAAGCAGGAGACGCTCGAGGCCGAGAAGGCCGAGCTCGAGGCCCAGATAGCCGCCGCCGTGGAGGTCATAAACCAACTGGAGAACGACATCGAAGCGGCGAAGGCGGAATACGCCAAGGCCGCGGCAGCAGAGGCAGCCGCCCAGGCCAGCATCAACGCAATAATCGCGCAGATGCAGGCAGAGGAGGAGGCCGCCAGGCAGGAAGCCGCGGAGAACAACCAGCAGTACACCGGCACCGGCTCCACAGCAACCGGCACCTATATCTGGCCCTGCCCCTCCAGTACATATGTCACCAGCGCCTTCGGCATGCGCGAGCACCCGCTCTTCGGGGATGAGCGCCCGCACAGCGGCATAGACATCGCCGGCTCGGCTGGCTCGGAGGTCCTGGCCGCAGACAGCGGCACCATCGCAGTCGCGACCTACAGCTCCTCCTACGGCAACTACGTCACGATTTACCACTCCAACGGCGACTATACGCTCTACGCCCACATGAGCAGCCTGGCCGTCACCGCCGGGCAGAACGTCACACAGGGCGATGTTATAGGCTACGTCGGCTCCACCGGCTGGGCGACCGGGCCGCACCTGCACTTCGAGATAAGGGTGAACGGCTCCACGGTGGACCCGCTCAGTTACTTCTCCAACTACACCCTCGCCCCGGACGCCTGAGTTCAGGGTAAAAGCATACTCAATAAGCACGGGCGGCCCGAATAAGGCCGCCCGTACAGCGGCATATGCGGGCGTTGCCCTGAGGACGGGAGGAAAGCATGAAAAACGGATTCGGAAGATTTCTGCACGCATTTTTCGGCATAAAGATACGCTTCTGGGCGTTTATACTTATCTGTGCCATCTGCGTGGGCGTCACCTACGGCCTCACGGTCCGCAGCGAGCGGGACAGGATAGGCGGCGGCGACAACTACACCCAGGCCATGAAATACCTGGAGATAAAAAACGTCCTCGACAAATATTACGTGGACGACGTGAACGAGGAGGCCGTCTCCTCCGCGGCGTTTGACGCCATGGTCACGGGCCTGGGCGACAAGTGGAGCGACTACATGAGTCCCTCGGACTATGAAGCGTACAAGCTCTATTCCTCAAACCAGTACACCGGCCTGGGCATCACCATGGACAAGGACGCGGAGACCGGAGGTTTTGTTGTCCAGGGCGTGACGGAGGACTCACCGGCGGCTAAGGCTGGTATAGAGGTAGGGGAGATAATTCTGGCCGTTGCGGGACAGGATATCACCTCCCTGACGATAGGCGACGCGCACAGCTTCATAAACAGCAACCTGAGCGCAAGCGTTTCGGTGAAGCTCCTGAACCTTGAAGGCAAGGAGAGCACCGTGAACGTGGACTGCAGCGCCAACTATACGAACCCGGTGAGCTATAAGATGCTTGAAGGCAGCGTGGGCTACGTGCGTATACTGAGCTTTGACGCGGGCTCCGGCGAGGCGGCCATAGCCGCCGTGGACAAGCTGCTGGCCGACGGGGCGCTGGGCTTTGTTTTTGACGTGCGGACGAATCCGGGCGGGATATATGAGGAGATGGTGAAGCTCCTGGATTACCTGCTGCCCTCCGGTGATATCCTCGCGTATGTAGATTCCGAGGGCAACGAGACGGTGACGAAGTCCGACAATGTCTGCCTCGACCTGCCCATGGCCGTGCTGGTGAACGGGGACAGTTACGCCGCGTCCGAGTTTTTCGCAGCGGCGCTCAAGGAGTATAACTGGGCGACGATAGTCGGCGAGCGTACCACGGGCAAAGGCCGCAGCCAGATAACCATAGAGCTGACAGACGGCAGCGCGGTCGTCATTTCAAACGGGAAATATCTCACGCCCACGCGCGTGGACCTCTCCGCAGAGGGGGGCCTGCGCCCGGATATAGACGTCGCCCTGACCGATAGCGGAGACGAGCAGCTCACCGCAGCGCTCACGGAGGTCCAGTGGCAGACCTGAGCGCGCTGTTGACAGGCAGGTAAATGCTGTCTATAATACTACGCGCCGGAGTTCGGCACTATATACAAAAACGAATTTTGCAACCAACATATATTTTGAGAGGAAGATAAGTAATGGCGGCTGAAAGCAAGTACAAAATGAGTCAGGAGCGGTACGACGAGATTAAGGAAGAACTCCACTATCTCGAAACCGTCCGCGAGAAGGAGGTCTCTGAGCTCATAAAGGAGGCCCGCTCCTTCGGCGACCTTTCTGAGAACAGCGAGTACGACGAGGCGAAAACCGAGCAGGGCAAGCTGTACTCCAAGATAGCCGAGCTGAAGGCCCTCATCGAGAAGGCCGAAATAATTGAAAAGACCGAGGCGGACCACGGCGTCGTCGCGCTGAGCAGCCGCATAAAACTGCTGGATGTGGACGAGAACGAGGAGCTGGAGTATCAGATAGTCGGCTCCCAGGAGGCCAACCCCATGTCCGGCCGCATATCCGACGAGAGCCCGATAGGCCGCGGCCTGCTGGGCCACAAGGTCGGCGAGACCGTGACGATAGAGGCCCCCGCCGGCTCGATGAAGTTCACGATACTTTCCGTAGAGAACGCTTGAGAAGGGATAAGGGATAAATGAGCGAGGAGACGAGAAACGAGGCCCCGGAGCAGGAGCTTTCCGAGATACTTCAGATACGCCGCGAGAAGCTGGCCGCCCTCCAGGAGGAGGGGCGGGACCCCTTCAAGCTGACGCGCTTCGTCCGCAGCGCCTGGTCGAGCGAGATAAAGGACGGCTATGAGCAGTTCGAGGGCAAGACCGTGCAGGCCGCGGGGCGAATAATGTCCAAGCGCGGCATGGGCAAGGCCATCTTCTGCCACATCAAGGACGACAGGGGCCAGATACAGCTCTACGTCCGCTCCGACGCCGTCACGGCGCAGGAGTTCGCGGACTTCCGCAAGTACGACATCGGCGATATCATCGGCGTCTCCGGCTATGTGTTCAAGACCAAGACCGGCGAGACGAGCATCCATGTCGAGGCCGTCACGCTGCTTTCCAAGAGCCTGCGCCCCCTGCCTGAGAAGTTCCACGGTATGACGAACGTAGAGCTCAAGTACCGCCAGAGGTACGTGGACCTCATCATGAGCGACGAGAGCCGCCGCAACTTCGAGATACGTTCGAGGTTCGTGAGCTATGTGCGCCGCTTCCTGGAGGGCCGCGGCTTCATGGAGGTCGAGACCCCGGTGCTCAACACCATCTCCGGCGGCGCGACGGCGCGGCCCTTCATCACGCACCATAACGCTCTGGATATAGACATGTATATGCGCATCGCCACGGAGCTGCACCTCAAGCGCCTCATCGTCGGCGGCATAGAGCGCGTGTACGAGATAGGCCGCATCTTCCGCAACGAGGGCATGGACACGCGGCACAACCCGGAGTTCACCACCGTCGAGCTATACCAGGCCTACGCGGACTTCAACGACATGATGGACCTCTTCGAGGACCTGCTCTCCGGCGCGGCTATGGAGATACTCGGCACCTATGAGGTCGATTGGCAGGGCGAGCATATCTCCCTTGCCCCCGGCTGGCCGAGGATGACCATGGCAGAGGCCGTGAAGAAGCACCTGGGCATAGACTTCATGGCCATCGAGGGCGACGCCGAGGCCGTGGCGGCGGCCAAGGCTGCGGGCGTGGATATGGACGGCGTGGAGCCCACCTGGGGCCACGCGCTCTACGAGTGCTACGACCAGAAGGTCGAGGAGCTGATGATCCAGCCCACCTTCATAACCATGCACCCTGTGGACGTCTCGCCCCTCGCGAAGCGCAGCCCGAAGGACCCGCGCCTCACTGAGCGTTTTGAGCTCTTCATCTGCCGCAGCGAGATGGGCAACGCCTTCTCCGAGCTGAACGACCCCATAGACCAGAAGCAGCGCTTTGAAAAGCAGGTCGAGCTGCGCGCCAAGGGCGACGACGAGGCCGGCATGATGGATACCGACTTTATAAACGCCCTCGAATACGGCATGCCGCCCACGGGCGGCCTGGGCATAGGCATAGACCGCTGCGCAATGCTGCTGACGGGCTGCGACTCCATCCGCGACGTCATCCTCTTCCCCACGATGAAGCCCTTGGACTAAAATTCCACAATATATAGTGTCTGACGAAACCGGACGGCACAAGATGTAGCAAAAAGGGCTTACAACTACAACTTTTCTACAACTTTTGCTTGAAATCAGACGGCATCAGACGGGCCAAAATGAAGGGCAAATCCGTGTTTTTTATGCGGATTTGCCCTTTTTTGCAATTTTCACATTAGCACCAAATTACCCTTGATTGCCTCTGCTTTTTCCCTCATGTTTTCTTGCGTAATATGCGTGTAAATATCCATAGTTGTGGAAAAATCAGCGTGGCCCATCACTTGCTGGATAAACTTGATGTCGTTGGTGCTTTCACAGAGCCGCGTGCAGAATGTGTGTCTCATGTTATGTACGCTAAAATGCGGCAGCAGTTCCGGCTCACGATCTTCCAGTTCAGCCTGATCCATTTCTTCGGCGTTGTAGGCGATGGAGATACGCTGGATGGCCCGATTGATATTATGGGCACTGAGAAAGTAACCTTCCCGATTCCTAAAAAGGAAACCGTGATACCCATTCATCACAAGGTCTTCCGGATAGAGTGTGTCCATGACTTCAATCAATGTGCGGAGCTGTTCAGCAACCTGCGGATACAGGATAGGGATGGTGCGGGTGCCGCTGGCTGTTTTAGGGGTGGTGATATGAAAACCTGCTTTCCCATCAATCACGCGATAGATCAAGTTGTGATTGACAGAGATGGTGTTGTTCTCCAGGTCCACATCATTTTTAGTTAAGCCGGTACATTCCGCAACACGCATTCCCGTACCGAGCAGTACGACCATGACAGGCAGCCAGTGGCTATACATCGGTGACTTGGAAATGAACCGAAGGAAGTTCTTCTGCTGTGTCATGGTCAGCGCGATTCTTTTCTTCGGGGGCGCCCCGGCTCCCTCTGTTTTGAGAGAGCGGTAGACGCCTTTGCTTGGATTTTTTCGGATGTAGTCATCATCGACCGCCAATTCAAGCGTGGGGTGAATCAGGTTATTGATGCTTTCCAAGGAATTGATCGCAAAGCCTTTTTTCAAAAGCTTCGTGTAAAATGTCAGGATGTCGCTCTTTCGGATGTTGGGCAGGGGAATGTTGGCAAACGGCTCATCCTTCACATAGTTGCTCCAAAGATATTCGTAATTCGCCCGTGTAGAAGCCTTTAACTGGATTTTCGTATCCATGAGGACTTTGAACATATCATTTAGGGTGATTTTCATAGCCTCCTGGGTGCGAATACCGTCTTCGCTGTCACGGTTGAGAACTTTTTCTTTGGCCCGCAGGCTGGCAAGGTCAAAATCATAAATGTACTTTTTCTTCTTACCCAGCTTATAGACAAACATATAGCTGCCGTCTGAGCGTTGTGTTTCTCCTGGCCGCAGGTTGCGGCCTTTGTTGTCTTTTCTAACTTTTGGCATAGGCTGATACCTCCCGATGTTTTGTGTGTTGCTGTGCCCGGAATGGGCAAGGTTCTGTTAGCATGAGATCTCGTACAAATATTCCTTCACGCGCTGAACGCTCCAAAGGACACGAGAATTCATGGTAATGCGGGCGTGGGCCAGGTCGCCGATCTGGACGGCCGTGTGCCGCCCGCAGTCGAGCAGTTTGCAAAGCGATTCCGTATCGACCGCCAAGCACTGATCCGGTGAAAGGTCATTGGGTTTTCTTTTTTCCATAATTGCCCTCCTTTATTTGCAATTACATATATCCTTTACTGTTTGTAGAAGAAGGTTTTCAACAAAAACAATGAAGTCATTCAAATTCATCGGGAAGTGTAGTGTCTCTTCCAAAGGCCATTTCCTGCGCCGGGGCGTTCCGCCGCGTATTGCCAGGGCCCGCTGTGCGGTATTTCAATCGTGGGCGGGCTCCATGTGGTCATCGCACACTGTCCGCGATCCCTGTATAACTCCAATGGAAAAGGTTATGGGGCTTGTCAAGGTACAAAAAGAGCGTGCAGACCGGCTACGGAATCCCATGCCATGTCTGTACGCCCTATATATAGGAGATGGCGGCCAAATTTCTGCAAATCCTGTGCCTTTTGATGAGTTTTTTTGAGCGAGCCATTTTCAGTGGCAGAAAGATACTATATATAGATGATATTTCTTGACTAACGCAAGATATTGTGCTACACTGTTTCTGTAATTGATTTTTGTGCGTTTTCCCCTTGTGGGATACAGACTTAGTTTCTGTACCGCGGATTGAAAAATCTGCATTGCACACGCAGTCAAGATTGTACTTGTGCCAGTAGTATTACTGCGCCCCTCTGGGCCGGTATATTACTGGCTTTTTTATTTTTCCGGGACTTTTGCTCCCGTCAGCGAGGATGACTTTGGTTCATAGGCAGCTATGGACATCAGGCGTTACGCCCTTTGTCACCCTCGCTTTTTTTCTGCCCAAATGCCGGAAACGGCTTTGAGGATATACCACAATTACAGAAAGGCAGGTATGAACATGAATGTAAAAAAGCGGAGTCAGGAGTCTCTGACGAGTAAGAGGAAACCGGTGGCGAGCTGGCGGCAGTACCAGAAGCTGAACCAAACCGCACAGAAGCATTGCCCGGTGATTCGGGCACCCGTCATTCCCCGTAGAACGCGGAGGGGGTGTTGAGTATGCCGGTAGGCAGTGTGGCTGTCAAAGAGCGGCATCAGCCCCTGGTGCTGGTGGATACGGCAGGCTTGTCCGAAGAAGAATGGCTTGCCTACCGCCGGAAAGGTATTGGAGGCAGCGATGTTGCAGCTCTGCTGGGCATTTCACCGTGGCGGACGGCCCGGGATCTGTTTTATGACAAGCTGAACATTGCCGTGGTCGAGGACCATGAGGACAACTGGGTGGCCCTGGAGATGGGACACCTGTTGGAACCGCTGGTGGCGAAGATCTTCCAGCACCGGACCGGCTACAAGGTCTATCAGATCAAAAAGATGTTCCAGCACCCGAAGTATCCCTGGATGCTGGCGGATGTGGACTACTTTGTAGAACTGCCGGACGGCACCACCGCTATTCTGGAGATCAAGACCACAAACTACAACGCCAAAGACAACTGGTGGCTGGATGGTGAGGAAACCATTCCGGCCTACTATGAGTCCCAGGGGCGGCATTACATGGCTGTCATGGATGTGGACCGCTGTTTCTTCTGCTGCCTGTATGGCAACAACGAGCAGGAAAGTATTATCCGTGATATGCAGAGGGATCTGGCCTATGAGGATGAGATGATTTTTCTGGAACAGGATTTCTGGGAAAACCATGTGCTTACCAGAACACCGCCGCCTTACACCGAGGATGGAGACCTCGTGATCGAGAGCGTGCGCCGGTACACCGGCCCCGCTGACAAGGAGGCCCCCGCTGTGACACTCGATTTGTCTCTGACGGCCAAGCTGATGCGTTTTCTCCAGCTTCAGGAGCAGAAAAAAGGCGCAGAAGCCGGCAACAAGAAGATTGAGGAAGATATGAAGCGGCTGAAGGCTGCCATCATTGCCAAAATGGGGAAAAGCTGCAAAGCCATTTGCCAGCAGGATGGGGTGAACTATACCGTCACCTACAATCCGATACGGACCCCTGGTATCGACAAGGATAATCTGAAACGGTTGAAGCTGGATCACCCGGACATTTACGAACAATATGTGACTGTTTCAGAGTCACGCCGGTTCGTAGTCAAGTGTGACGGCGAGGCGGCATAAAAGGAGGGAAAAACAAGTGATCCATAGAGGAACTTATGACGGGACGATCTATCATAACCCCGTAAACAGGTTCTGCATCATCAGCGTGAAAACCGCCGATAAGGAGGTGCCCCAGGAAGCCCGTTCCACCCGACGCTACCGGGATCATTTGATCCGCTTTGTTGCGACGGGCTATGAACTGCCCCGCACGGATGCGGTAGAGCTGGAACTGGACGGCGAGTGGACAAAGGGCAAATATGGTGTGCAGCTTCAGGTAGAACAGTGGCGCGAGATCGTTCCCAAGACCAAGAGCGGCGTGGAGGGTTATCTGGCCTCCGGCCTCATCAAAGGCATTGGGCCGGCAACTGCCGCACAGATCGTTTCCCGTTTTGGTGTGGAGACGCTGGATATTCTGCAAAACCATCCCGAGCGGCTGCTGGAGATCAAGGGCATTACGGAAAGCAAGCTGGAGGACATCAAAACCTCGTATGCGGAGAGCCGGATGCTCCAAGACCTGATGACGCTGCTCTCCCCATTCAAGATCACGCCGAAAACGGCCCTAAAGATTTACCAGCACTTTGGGCCCGCCAGTGTGGATATTTTGAAAAAGAGTCCCTTTGAGTTGTGCCAGGTATCCGGTTTTGGATTTCTCCGGGTAGATGCCATCGTTCAGAAAAACGGCGGCGACCTGCATGACCCCACGCGGGTCAAGGGCGCACTGTTCTGGGCGCTGGAGGACAGCAAGGGCGGCAAAGGACATTTGTTCCTGCCTGGTGAAACTTTGCGGAAGGAGGCTCTTCGGCTTCTCAACGCAAAGATCCCCGTCCCGTCTCTCCGGCTTCATGAACAGGAGGTCGCGGATGTGCTTCAGGACATGATTCTTCATGGCGAGGTGGTATCCGTCAAAGATAACATCTACCTGCCCCGCACATTCGCACAGGAAGATGAAACGGCCCGGCGTATTGCCATGCGGCTGATAGAGCCGTCTGCGCCGGAGCGCATTGAGCAGGCGCTGGAGCAGGTCAAGCGTGAAATGGGGCTTGTGCTGTCTTCCAAACAGGAGGCAGCGGTCTACGCGGCTTACCGCCACAGCCTGTCCATTATCACAGGTTCTCCCGGCACCGGCAAGACAACGGTGCTCAAGACCATTTTGGAAGTCTACCGCCGCCTGCATCCGAAAGGCGAAATCGTTCTGATGGCGCCGACCGGCCGTGCCAGTCGGCGTATGGCGGAAAGCACTGGCTTTGACAAGGCGCGGACGCTCCACAGCGGCCTGGGCCTCGGCAGTGAAGAAGATGACGCCAACCGCAGCAGACAGCAGGAGCCGTTGTCGGCGGACCTGATCATCGTGGACGAGTTTTCTATGGTGGATATGTGGCTGGCAGACAAGTTTTTCTCCCGCATCAAGGATGGGGCCCGTATCGTTCTCGTGGGCGACCCCGACCAGCTCCCCAGTGTGGGCGCCGGGACTGTGTTCCGCGAACTGATCGACTGCGGCCTGATTCCCGTCACGGTGCTGGACCAGATCTTCCGCCAGTCCAAGGACAGCCTGATCGCTTATAACGCCAAATTCATCAACGAGGGCAACACCAAGCTATATTTTGGGCCGGACTTTGTATTTATGGCAAGCGATAACCAGGCAGAGGCCGCGGAGCGGATCATCGCCCGTTACTGCCGGGAAATCGCGGAAAGCGGCATTGACCGGGTGCAGATTTTGTCCCCCTTCCGTTCGGAAGGCGCCGCGTCGGCGGAACAACTTAACGAGGCCATCCGTGAGGTGGTCAACCCGTTCCGCTCTGCCGAGGAAGAAATCAAAATCGGCGTCAAAGTATTCCGGGTCAACGACCGGATCATGCAGACCAAAAACACCGCCAAGGTATCCAACGGCGACCTGGGATTTATTCGCTATATCAAAGACGATGAAAACGGCAAGCGTGTCGGCCTTGATTTTGGTGTGGGCCGTGAGCTGGAATACAGCGTAGAGGATATGGTCAATCTGGATCTCGCCTACGCCACCACCATCCACAAGGCAATGGGATCAGAGTATGAAACGGTCATCATGCCGCTTTTGAAAGCGCATACCATCATGCTCTACCGTAACCTGCTTTATACCGGCATTACCCGTGCGAAAAAGCGTGTGGTGCTGATCGGCCAAAAGCAGGTGCTGTTTATGGCGATCCATCGGAATGAAATCGTCAAGCGGAATACGCTTCTGGGTGCGCGCATCGGCATGTACTATAAGGCCTATGCCAAACGAGCCGGAATCACGGTCCCGGCAGCTCCGGAAGAATTGAAATATGCTGGTTAAAAAAGAGGCGCAAGGTGCAGAAAATTGCCCGGCGTCTCCTATTTATTACACAGGAAGGAGTATATAACATGAACGAAAACAATGCGAAAACGATGTACGAAGCTGTGCCTGCGGCCTCTGAACTGAACAAGGTGCCGGGCTTTGACCCGCTCAAGTTCCTCCGCCGCACCAAAGACACCTTGAAGCTGGATCTGCCTTATCAGAAACTCTGGTTCCGCATGGCCCATCCCAATGGCCGTATGCGTCTGACGGCGCTGCGGATCACAGAGCAAATGGCGATTTTTGAGGCCAAGGTGTTTCTGGACCGCAGTGACGCGGAGCCGTTCAGTATGAGCACGGCCCAGCAGACTACTCAGGACAGCCGCGATTTCGTAAAAGCCGCCCAGAATGAGGCGCTGAGTCAGGCCCTTGCGGACGCCGGTTTTGGCATCCAGCTGATAAGCGCCGACGCCCAGGCCGGTCCGATGGAAAAGAGGAGCGAAGCACCCGTAAAAAGGGCTGTAGAACCGCCCGCCAGTACAGTAGTGTGTGCGGCACCCCAGCAGGAGCCCCACAGCGCCCCTCAGAAGGGCGATACGCCTGCCGAGGGGAAATCCCCTGCCAGACCGATTGAAACGCCGCAAGGGGCGTTTGAGGCCGCAAGAACGGCAACCGTGACAACTGCCCCGCCGGAGGAAAACGCTGTTTCGGAAACGGTGGAGCAGCACCTGCCGGTGGAGCCCGAGAAAAAATTTGATAGGCTTCCGGTTGAGGTTTCGCCAAAAGCGGAACAGCCGGCGGCGGAGGATGAACAGGCGGATGAATTGCCTGTCCACGGCAATGTGACGGAGCTGCCGGTTCAGCACATGGAGAAGCCTGAACCTGCCGCCGAGCCGGTGCAGACCGAAGATGGCACTGCCGCGGCGGATACCGTAGCAGAGGCTCCCTCTTACACACAGGATACGCCTGTGGAGGATATCCTGAAGGTCATGACACTGGAGCAGGCCCAGCAGGTTGTTGTAGATGATGGCATCTGCCGGGGCATGACGATTGCTCAGGTGGCTGAGAAGCGCCCGGTCAATCTGCGGTTTTACCTGATTCCGGGCAAAAGCAAAAACAACATGGTCCGCGCTGCCGCCCAGCTGGTTTTGGATTCGCTGCAAAAGGCCGGCTGATATGGCCCCCGGCGAGGGTATGAAGGGAGGAATGACAGATGGGCTCGTACCCGGATGAATTTCCCTTCGGCATCATGGAGGTCGTGGAACTGCTGCACCTGCGGGTCAGGCGCCAGCAGGCGAACAGCGTCTATGTGGACTGCCCGTTCTGCGGTGACCGCCGCGGACGGATGAATGTCAATTTCGTCAAAAATGTCTGGCGGTGCAATCACTGCGACGAACATGGCGGAATGCTGGCGCTGTATGCAAAACTCAATCACACGACGACCTCTGACGCTTATTGGGAGATTGCAGAAGCTCTGTGTGACAATACCCATGAGGAACACGCACGCTCCGGGAATGAAGCCCCACAGCAGCCGGTCAGCACCGGGTCCCCATCTTCGGGGGCCCGGGCGACCGCTGCAGGTCATTCTTCTTCCGAGCGAAAAACTGTGCCGCAGTCGGACAAAGCCAGCCCGGCCGAGATCCACCAGACGCTATCCCTGCTGCTGGCCCAGCTTACGCTGCGGCCGGCCCATCGGGAACATCTGCGCTCGCCAAAGCGCGGGCTGTCTGATGAACAAATCGAGGCGCTGGGCTTTAAGAGTACCCCGCCGCCCTTCTTATGCCGCTCTATCACGGACCGGCTGATCAGGCAGGGCTGCAGGGTGCAGGGCGTACCCGGATTTTACCGGGACGACAGCGGCCACTGGACAATGGCATTTTATAAGAAAACCTCCGGCATCCTGATACCCGCCATCGGCTTTGACGGCCGGCTGCAGGGATTTCAGATCATGCTGGATGTACCGCTGAAACACAAAGATGACCCGCCGGAGAAACCGGGCGCCAAGTACATCTGGTTTTCCTCTTCCTCGAAGACAGACGGGACAGGCTCCGGCAGCCCGGTACATCTGATCGGTGACCCATCCGCCCGGGTGGTCTATGTGATCGAGGGGCTGCTGAAAGCAGATATTTCCCATTGTCTGACCGGGCGCACCTTTGCCGCGATTGCCGGGGCCAACAACACCAGCCCGCTGGAACTGTTGTTTGCCCTTTTGGCGCAGAACGGCACGGAGGAAATCATTGAAGCCCACGATATGGACAAGTACAACAATCAAATGACGATGGCCGGGGCGTCGAAAATTTATCTGACGGCCCGGAAGTATGGCATGAACTGCCGGAGGCTGACCTGGAATCCAAACTATAAGGGATTTGACGATTGGCAGCTGGCACTTCGCCGGGAAAACCAACGGAGAAAGGAGATCGATAGACTTAGTTTTAAGGCGCAGTACCTCCGCGGCTTGTGTGAACTGGCGCATATTGAGGACTGCATCGAACTATGGCAGCACCTGGCTGAAAACAAAACCTGCCTGACGGAATATCTGGGCTTGACCAGGGAGGAACATGAAACCTTCCTGCGGCAAGGCAGGGATGCCCTCGGCGCCCTGCTGGAACCCCAGCGGCGGAAACAGAGGTTTGTACTCTATCAGCTGGAACTGGACGAGCAGAAAGCGATCCCATTTGCTTTCAAGGAACTCGCGGCGCTGCAAAAGGCTGGCTATGAACAGCCGCCCGCCGCCATGTACCGCATAGCCGGGTCTGGCGAAGTCTACTGCCCGGTGGAACAGAGCGACGCAGAAATTTTGAAGCGCCTGTTTGCCGACTGCCGGGAGGAACTGCCGGAGGGCTGCCACGGGCGGCCAATGGCGCTCTCTGATGTGGTAGAACTGGACCATTCTCCACGAAGGGTCTACTACTATGTCAATGGGGAGCATGAATTTCCGCAGGTCAAGTTTTCACCCATGCTTGCCAAGAAGGACATCAAGGAAGGGACATAAAGAGGCTTCAATGGTTGTTGTAAATGAGACGAAGAGAGGGCAGCTTCTGGCGCTTCTGGAGCAATGCGCCCATCTGAACGCTGATGTGCGTCCCCGCACGGATAAGGGATATTTTACGGTGACGGTTCCGCCGCCGTGGAATGGCCCGGCTCAGCGGAAAGCCCAGGAGGTGCAGGACAGGATCAAAAAATGGTCGGAGCAGTATCCCAATGTGGTATGTTACTGTTTCGACAGCTTCAGCACATTACTCTATGTGCTGTGACACAGGTAAACGATGGCATGGAACAGGTTTTAACCTGCTCCATGCCATTTTTGTCAACAGAAAGGAGTTCATTATGGGATATTTTTCAGAAATGTCGCTGGATATGCAGGAAAGCCGCAAACCGTCTGCCGCCCCGCTCACCCGCGAGCGCGCCTTTGAGGAGGGGGAAAGCTTTGACGAGCTGCCGGTGCCGCCGGCCGGCCGTCAGCATGTACCGCCTGCTGAAGAACCGGCGCCGCAGCCTGCTTTTGAGGACGATGAAGATTTGAGCGAGGTCCCGGAAAAGCAGGGACAGCCTGACGAGACTGAGTCTCCCGCAGAAAAAACCGATGAGGAGGACAATGCCGATGAGGGTCAGGCGGAGCCTGCCAAGGCCGATGCCTCCAATGCGGACGCTGACGAGGAACAGCGACGTGCCGAGCATGAGGCCGCCGAAGCCAAACGGAAGGCTGAGTGGGAGGCGAAACAGGCGGAAAAGAAGAAGGCCCTGCAGGAGCAGATGGACCGCTTGGCCGCCATGAGCGACGATGAGGTGGTGGCTGCTTCCATGCAGCGGGTCAGCGGCGATGTGGAAAAGCTGACCCGGCGCAATATGAAGGAGTGCGTGTCGGAGTATATCCAGACCAAGTGCCTGGAAGACCCGGCATTTGCCCGTCTCACCATGCACCCGAAGAAAACGATGGTCCATTGTTTCCAATACATCAGCCGCAAGGCGTGGGAGTACATCCAGGACGAATTGAAAGCAAACGGCATCCAGCCGGGACAGGGTAGCCAAGGGTATGGCTGCGATATTCCGGATGACCTGTGCTATCAGTGGTCTGAAGATTACTTCCGTGACGTGGACGCCAAAGAGGATCAGGAGCAGGAAGAAAAGTTTGTCCCCCATCCCTACTATGGCAAATCTTCTGTGAAATCCTCCAAGAAAAAGAAAGCCGAGAAAAAGCCTGCCGAGAAGAAAAAGCCGGAGCCCAAGCCGGTGCCGGAAAAGAAGCCTGCTGCCGACGGGCAGATGTCCCTGATGGATTTTGGCATGGCAAAGGCCGGCTGAGGAGGCAGCGTATGATTGCATATAAAGGTTTTCGGCCCGGCATGATCTGCATTGATTACCAGTTTCAGATGGGCCTCAATGTGACGGAAAAGCCCAACTGCCGCCAAAATGGATTCCATTGTGCGGAGGACCCTCTGGACTGCCTGAGCTATTACAGCGATGTAGACCATTCGGAATACTACATCGTCAACGCCGGTGGGGACATCGACGAGGACGAAGTGGATTCCAAGATCTCCTGTACCGAGCTGACCGTCCTTAAACGGCTGACGAAAGAAGAACTGTTCCTCCACGGCCTTGCCTTTATGGCGGACCACCCCAAGCGAAAGTGGAACGAACATGTACGGAAGGACAGAGCTGAAGCATGGAGCGGCTATGCGGCAGTCCGCGGCGCTGATCCCATAGCCAAGGGCCGCCGGAAAGGCGATGTGTTGGCGTTTGCCAAGGAAGACCCGGCCACCGGCTGCATCCAGCAGATCGTGGTGGCTACCATTGATGGAAAGACGCTTTTGCCTGATGTCTGGTATGGAGCAAATCTTGAGAAAAGGATGGTGAGTTAATTTGAAGAAATCCATGCTTCTGGCGATGCCGATGCTGACGGCATCGCCGGAGATGAAAGAAGTTGCGATGGCGGACGAGCCGAAAAAGGAGACGACCTATTACGGCCATACCTATACTACCCGCACCTATTTCGCATATATGAATTGTCTGGTGCAGGATGGCATTTTGAAAGCCGCTTTTTTCCTGCCGGATCATCTGCGGCTGGATGGAAACAACCCTGTCTATGAGGTGTTTCTCGACAAGGAAAACCGCCAGTTTCTGACCTACGATCACTTGGAGAAAAAATGGCGGGACGCCAAATTAGACCGTTTGGAATGGCATGGCAGGAACTACTACGCTACTTGTTGGGTCAGCGAGGAAGATGCGGCCTTGGTTCAAGACTATTTTTCCGGCGAGCGCGGTGGTGACCTCGGCATTCTTGACTTTCAACGGAATGTGCGGGATGAGCAGCTGGAGCAACGCCACAAGCGGATTACCGACTGTTGGGACAAGGATCTTGCCCAAGTGCCTGAACTGCCCAAGGATTGGGCGCACTGGGCCGACAAGGTGGCCGTGCGGGAAAATTTTATATTTTACCACTACAAGCGCGGCGGCGCTAAAACAGGCTACTGCACCTTCTGCGGGAAGGAGGTGCCCATTTCCGGGCATCCCTATCACAACAAAAAAGGGCGCTGCACCCGCTGCCGGCATCCCGTAATGTTCAAGGCCCTGGGACGCGCAGGCTACTTCAAAACAGACCGGTATTATGCCTATCTGGTTCAGCGATGCAGGGATGGTTTTGTCATCCGGGAATTCCAGGTAGACAGAACCTATCGAAAGAATATCCTGCCGCACAGCGAGCCTTATTGGCATGAGTTCCGGCGTTCGATCTATGACCGCAGCGGCGAGATCCGTTCCTATTACTGGGGAATGTACTGCCAGCGGGAGGTACGATGGATCGAGGGGAGTCCCTGCTATTACGCTTATGCTGGCGACCAGGCCGGCCGGGTGTATGGAAAGACTTTGTCCAGCCTGGGGAAAAAGGAACTCCGCCAGACCGGTTTGGTCGAGTGGATACGAAGCCATCCGGTCACAGATCCTGAGAAATATCTGGCGGTCTGGAAACAAATCCCCAAGATGGAGCAAATCTGGAAAGCTGGATTGTCGCGGCTGACAGCCGAGTGTTTCCACTTCTGCGATGATGTGCAGAAAGTGGTGCTACATCCGGACGAGCCGGGATTGATCCGCGCTCTGGGACTGGACTCCGCAAAATTCCGCCGCCTGCGCCAGCTGGACGGAGACACAGAGACTTTGGCCTGGCTGCAGCTTGAGAAGCGGACCGGACAGCGTATCACGGATGAAATGCTGCGCTGGAGCAAAAAAGAACGGATCAGCCCCAGGGATCTGGTGTTTATCGCAGACCGAATGAGCCTGGTGCAGATCAAAAATTATCTGGAGCGGCAAAAAGAGTATTTTGATGGCAGCTGCCAGCAGGCGCTGACCACCTGGCAGGACTATCTTGCTATGGCGGAACGGCTGCACTATGACACCAGCGATGAGATCGTCTACCGTGTGCGCAAACTGCGCCAGCGGCACGATGAACTGGTCCTTCAGAGTGAAGCCGGGAGTCTGGAAGAGCAGGCGTCGAAAATGGCGGCGAAATATCCCCATGTCAATGCTATCTGTGTGGAACTGCAGGAAAAATATGCCTACAGCGATGACGACTACACGGTGCTTGCGCCCCAAGACATCTTTGAAATCATCAAGGAGGGGCGGATGCTTCATCACTGTGTCGGCAATGATGGCGCCGGCGAGCGGTACTATGACCGCATGGAACGCCGGGAAAGCTTCATCATGTTCCTGCGCCGGACGGAGGAACCGGAAGACCCCTATTACACGCTGGAAATCGAGCCGGATGGTACCGTGCGGCAGAAGCGTACCCTGTTTGACCGTCAACATGAGGACATCGAACAGGCGACGGAATTTCTGCTCAAATGGCAGAAGGTCATAGCGGCCCGCCTTACCGGCCGCGACCTGAAGCTGGCTGAGCGGAGCCGTGAGCTGCGGAAGGAGGAATTCATCCAGATGCAGAAAGACCGTGTGATCATTCACACCGGGCATCTTGCCGGCCATCTGCTGGCAGAGGTGCTACTGGCCGATTTGATGGAAAATACGGAAGTCATGCAGCCGCAGGCACTCCCTGCGGTCGCGTGAGACAGGTTCAACGGCCGGGCGTCCTTCGGGGCGTCCGGCCCACTTTATAGAATGGAGGTCTTAGATGGGGAGAAAACGATTTGAGTACGAGATACGCGGTTACAGGTATGCGCCTGAGAGTTTCCGGGCTTTTAAAGGATTGCCGGGGCAGAAAATGGAGCAGATCTCGTTGTCAGGTGAACAGCGTCGGAAAATGGGCTATCTCTGTATGACCCAAGGCGGCAAGGCGGGTGTAGCCTATGTAAAGCACATCGAGCGGGAGCGGGAACACAAGTGCCGGCGGTACATGACCTATGGCTTTCTTCTCAAAGACGAGCCGCATCGGTATGTGTATTGCTCCAATCTTCGGTGCAGAGAGAGTGACACGCCCAAAGAGCGCCTGCGTATCCTGCGCCTCTACCGGGAACATCTGGCCCAGAACGACGGGCGTATTGAACAGAGTACCGAATGTGAGTTTGACGGAAATTTCCGCCCGGTTCATGTGCGGAAAAATTATGTGGTTGCCGACTTGAGCCGGCCGGTTGTGGTCTGGCTCTATGCGGCGTGAAAGGAGAAAAAATGAAACAGCTTGGCAATTTGGCCGTGGTCTGCGCCCAACGCCCTGATGTGCTGATGCAGATTTATGGCAGTGAGGTAAGCGTTCATGTGGGAGAAGGACCGGAACGAGCCGTCCTCTCCACAAAATGGGATGATGATGAGACGATCCAGAGCATCATCCGGGAACTGAATTTTGGGCGGTATGCTTCTGATAGCCAGAGGCGCAGAAAGGAGGGTGCCGCATGATCAAAAATCTCAATCAGCTCAAGCGCGCACTGCGGCCAGGCGTGCGTCTGGAAGTTACCGGCCATTGCCGCCCTTCCTGCATCGGGCAGCTGCGGGAGGTCACATGGGTCAACACCCAGGGATTTTACACTAAAACGCTGAACCCGCCTGATCCCCGAATCAATGCGGGAAATGACGGACGCGGCGCCATCCTCTGGTGGGGGGCCGCGCGTACCTGGGAATTTGAAGATGGGGTGTGCAAGTCGTACACCTATGGTGAACATACGGCGGAGACGCTGATTATGGCGTTCCGTGTTTTAGAAGAGGAGGCGGCCTGATGGACCAGAATTTGATGAAAAGGCAGCGGGAACTGACCGACCGGCTCAACCGCTACCGCAATGAGTATTACAACCTCAACAGCCCCAGCGTCAGCGATGCTGTCTATGACCGGCTGTTTGAGGAACTGCAGGCCCTGGAAAAACAAACGGGCATCCAGATGGCGAACTCGCCCACCAGCACCGTGGGCTACCCGGCGGTCAGCAAGCTGGAAAAAACGAATCATCCGATCCCGCTGCTGTCCCTGGACAAAGTGAAGAATACGGAGGAATTGTGCCGCTTTATGGGTGAGCATCAGGTGATGTTCATGCTCAAATTGGACGGCCTGACCGTCAAGCTGACCTATGAGGGCGGCAAGCTGGTGGAGGCGTCCACCCGGGGCGACGGCGATGTGGGAGAGATCGTGACCCACAACACCCGCGCCATCAGCGGAATTCCGGCAAATATCCAATACGAAGACCGTCTGGTGGTCACCGGCGAGGCGTTCATCCGCCCCAGCGACTTTGAGCAGCTGAAAACCACTCTGGTGGACGGCGACGGGAAACCCTATAAGAACGGCCGTAATCTGGCGGCCGACTCGGTACGGCTGTTTGACGCCGGGGCCTGCCTGGGACGGCGCCTGATGTTCATGCCGTTCAATGTGCTGGAGGGCATGGAGGAATTGCCTCGCAAGTCGGAGCGCCTCAAGGCGCTGCGGCCGCTGGGCTTTCTGCCCTGCAAGTACATGGTCACCAAGCGCCCTTTGACGCAGAAGGAAACCGAGGACGGTATCCGTCAGCTCAAGGAGTATGCGGCGGACGCTGATATTCCCATCGACGGTATCGTTATTACTTACAACGACATCGCGCTGTCCAAAAGCTGCGGGCGCACGGGCCATCACTACAAGGACGGCCTTGCCTTCAAATTTGAGGATGATTTGTTCCAGACAAAGCTCCAGACGATTGAATGGACGCCCGGCCGCACCGGCGAGATTGCCCCGGTTGCCATTTTTGAGCCGGTGGAGATCGACGGATGCGAAGTGTCCAGAGCCAGCCTGCACAACCTGTCCTTCATTGAGGATCTGGAATTGGCGCCGGGCTGCCGTATCCTGGTGAGCAAACGAAACATGATCATTCCCCATGTGGAGGAAAACCTGGACCGGGGCAATTTTTCTATGGATGCCGTGATCCCGCACCAGTGCCCCTGCTGCGGAGAGCCGACCAGAATCCACGAAACCAGTGGCCGCGGTGAAAACGGCGAGGAACGGGTCATCAAGACCCTGTTCTGCGACAACGCCGCCTGCGAGACCCGGCGCCTTAAACAGTTCGTCCATTTTGTGAGCAAAAAGGCCATGAACATTGAGGGACTGTCGGAAGGAACGCTGGAAAAGCTGATTGGCCGCGGCTGGATTCACAGCTATCTGGACATTTACCGCCTGGATCAACATAGGAATGAGATCATCCGGATGGACGGTTTCGGTGAAAAGTCCTGGCAGCGTCTTTGGGACGCCATCCAGCAGAGCCGCAGCACGACATTCGAGCGGTATGTTATCGCTATGGACATCCCGATGGTCGGCAATACCGCCAGCAAGGTCCTTTGCCGGGAATTTCACGGCAGTCTGGACGAATTCCGGGATGCCGTCTATGGGGGCTATGACTTCCGACAGCTCCCGGACTTTGGAGAGACGCTGCACAACAACATTCAAGAATGGTTTAACAAGGAAGAAAATTTCTGTATTTGGGAGGAATTGCAGATGATGATGAACATTCAGAAACCGGTGGAGGCCGACAACCAGACTATCAACAGGGACAATTCTTTTTCCGGAAAGACCATTGTGGTCACGGGAAAGGTCGAGCCTTACACCCGCGACGAGATGAACAGCCTGATCGCCTCATTGGGGGCAGTGGCCGGCAGTTCGGTGACCCGCAAGACCGATTATCTGGTCTGCGGCGAGAAAGCCGGCAGCAAGCTGTCCAAGGCGCGGGAACTGGATATCCCGGTGCTGACGCCGGAGGAATTTTTCCGCATGGCCGGTGTGGCTTAACCAGTCGGTTCATCAGAGTTTGACAATGGGGAGAGGGCGGTCTGCGCCCTCTCCCTATATTTTTATGGAGGAACACCATATGGAAAGAAAGTATTTCATCCCTGTTGTCAATCGCGTTTATACCAACCGCAATAATAAACAGTACCGCTGTACCGGCTTTGTGGAGGGCAGCTGCCCGTGGGAAACGGTAGCCTATTTCACAAGGCTGTCCGACGGCTGGAGCCTGACTGCGCACGGACCGCAAATTTACGAAGATGGGACGATTGAATGGAACTATTCTACCGGCGGGCATTGGCCGCAGTGAAAAGGAGGGAAATATTGTGACCCAAGAAATTATACCTGCATACAGCACCTTCCAGAAGGACATAGATCTTACGCTGTATCACGCCTTTGCTGAATTGGTTGTACAGACAGCCCAGGACGGTGAGGCGAGAATCCTTTACCGTCAGCTGGAAGCGAGACAAATCTGGCAGGAAGATCAGAATGTTTCCAGCTATTTTGAAGCTTACAGCCTGCGCTATCCCGGCGAAGTGCTGGAACGCTTCGAGGAAAAACTGGGGACAGACATACGCATCCTGCGCGCGCTGGCGCTGGCCCTGGGCTACACCCGCCGGTGCCAGGCCGACACAATGTTTGTGGGCAATCAGCGGAACGATTTTATTCAAAAACTTCGCAGGACCGCCGGGACGGATGTTTACCTGCAAGGCGCGCTCTATCTGCTGGAAACCGATGCTCTCCGGCGCCGCACGCGGCTGGATGAACTGGCCGCCAGGGAATACGCCAGGACGGAGGAGGCTCTGTTTGTGCTCTCCCTGTTTGATGATCCGGAGACCGGCTATCAGGCCATGCGGCCGCAGCTGACGCGGCTGTTTGGACCAGAAAGGACGATTTCTATGGCACGGGATTTTGGCGTGCTGGAATGGTTCATCCGTTTCTACGCTGAAGAGGCAAAACGCTATCGGGGAAAAAACGATCTGGTATTGCGGACGCTGATGAAGCTGCCCTACATGAACATGAAGCCGGACAGCCGGGAATTTTCGGTTTTGCATACTGCCGGGTACAGCATGGAAGAGATTACAATGGCAAATTCCCTGGCGGTGTGGGCCGACCGGATACCGGACCGGCTCTCATCCAAAGGCATTGTGGCGGAAAAGATCGCGGTGGCCTGCGTCCGAATGCTGCTGAACGGCCCGGATGGACAGCCGGAAGAGATCTATGCGTACATCAGCTGGCTGTTCCAGGTTTACAAGAAATTTGAGGTCAGGTACGAGGGATATCAGGATCTCTGGGCAGCCATCCAGACGGGGCTTGCACCCACAGCCCCCCAGACTATCCTCTGGATGAATCAAACAATTAAAAGACAGTTCCCTTATCGCTTCGATGTATTCGACCCGCGATACGACATTCTGGCAAACGAGCTGAGTAATGAGGAATATGCGGAACTGTTTACCGTGCAGATGCTCCGTTCCCGTGCGGCGATCCCGCTGCGGCGTTGGCTTACGCGGTATCAGGCCCTGACTGGTGCGGAGTATATTGAGTATTTTAACAAGCACCATTGGCTTACGCTTCGCAGCTTTATTTTGCTGGTGGAGCGAAAGGAGATCAATTTGTGGCAGTTTTTTGAGCAGCACAAGGGGGACGGGGCTCGTGCCCATCCTCTGGAGCTTTTAGAGGAATATGCGCTGAAAATCTCCAGCTGGCGGTGCTTTCGGTTCGCGCAAAAGCTGTTCAGCCAGTACACCTTCTCCCAGCTACAGGAAATTTTCGGAGATAACTTTTATTTCCACCAGAAGTTTGTCAAGAAGGAAAGCTATTATAATAAAAAAGTCCAATCGTTCTCTATGGTCCGGCCGTTCCTGACAGCGGAGCAGCACCGCCAGCTTTATGACTGGATCGATGCCTCGCTCTTTCAGACAGAGCCGGAATACTATGATTCGTTTGTCCTCTGTGCCCTGAAGGCCCCGGTGATCCAGCGCATCTATGACAAACCGCTGCTGGCGTCTGTGCTGCGGCAGCTTCTGACACACGATGCCTGCAGTGGCTACGAAGTAAATCAGTTAAAGGAGCGGTTCTATTCCAAGGAAGAAATGGAGGCCGACCGAAAAGCCACCGCCGAACAGGAAGAACAGGAAAAGGAACGCCAGTGGCAGCAGCAGGTCATGAAATGTCAGGAGAAACTGGCAAGTTGCTATAATGGCAGCGCGGAATCCCTGATCCAGTTCATGCACGGATATCATTTTGGTGAGATCAGGAAAGCTGCGCTGGGTATGGTCTATGAAAAATTGCTGGAATGGCCGGCAGGCTGCGCTCAGACCCTTGAGGCGGCGGAAATGTGGAAATTTTTTGAGCTGTGCGGGAGTCTTGTGATGTATGAGCCTCGGCCGCGCAGAGAGATATTGACAATGGTGCAAACCATCGTAGGAGGTGAAGCAGCATGACAAACACATTGAAGCATTTAGCCCTGCTCGCCCGCATGGAGAGCAGCGGCCTGAAACTGGGGTTGACGGGAAAATTCCCGGAGGATGCCCTGAACCAGACCTGCGAGCGGGTGGAGTCTTTTCAATTACAGAACAGGCTCCGCACCGGAAATGACAATACGCAAATTCAAAAGGAACTTGTACGGTCGCCGGAATTTGCGGCGCTCTACCATGCGCTGTGCAATGATGGGGTGGATGACCGGTCGATCACAAGTATGCTCCAGTCGGCTATAGCCTGCGATGAGCAGTTGACGCAGTATCCCAAAGAACAGGTGCTGGCGGCAGCGGGAACGGATATCCCTTTGTCCCTGCGATTTTATTACATGAAATTCTACCTGCCGTTTATCAAGTATGAGGAAGAAGGAGAGGCCATCATTGACAACATCAATGCCTTCCCGGCCACAGAACGGGAGAAATTATCCGCATTGACGGACGCACAGAAGAACATGATGCGGCAGCCGTTTCTCGGCCCGTACCTGTTCAACTGGAACAACAATGCGCGCGAGGCGCTGGAGCTGCTGGAACAGAACCAGCCCCTTCAGCGGGTCCTGACACTGCTCTACCGGCAGGGGGTGGCGCTTGATCTGAACGCGGCACGGCTCAAAGACCTTTGCTGGGTAGAGACGGCCGATGTGATGAAATTCCGTCGCCTGCTGGCCGCCTTTGAATATGATACCGAAGACCTCGATGCCTTTTTTGAGCGGTGGCTGGAAAATCACGCGGGGCAGTATGACCTTAACTGGTTTATCTCGCACACAGCGCCGCTGGACAAAGGACAGCGGCAGGAGATCCTGCGAAATGACCTGAGCTATCTCAACGCCCTGTACTCCGGGAGGCTCCATCTGGATTTCAGCTCTATCCGGCGCCATCAATTTCCCATCCTCACTTATGCAGTGCGGCATGGGAAGAAGCATTTTCTGGATCTGGTGAGCGACAATAGCGAGCTGTTCCTTTCGCTGGGACGGTATGCGCTGCTGTTTGAGGACAAGTTCTGTGAACACTGCAACCTCAACAGCCTCACAGCCAGGAACCTGCAGGCGTGCGATACAGTAGAACGCGGCTGCAGCCATTTTGACCTGCTGGAAGACGGCAGGCAGTACACCTTTGAAGAGATGTGGCTGCTGTGGCAGCAGGATGAAATCTATGTCCGGCTCTACGCCATGCTGACGCCCCTTTCCGTGGACAGACGGCTGCTCACTTTGCGCCAGCTATTGAAGCATGGGCTGGTCAGCCACCACATGGAAGACCAGGAACTGGAACAGCTTGCCCGGTGTCTGCTGGAAAAGCCGTTCAGTGAGTGGTATCGAGGCGCTTTTGGACACATCCGCGGCCTGACCAGGAGGACGGCCATGTGGCTTCTGCGGAAATATGAGCAGCTGCGGGTATTTATCCCGGAGATGCAGTCCGAGGCGGACGCGATCTTTGCGCTCAACAACGGGGCGGTGATTGCCGGACAGAAAAACTGGACGCAGGTTCGTGCCGCTGTTTTGACGATGGATCGGGACTGGCTTGACCTGAAAGAAAGGTTTTCCATTACCGATGAATTTGTGGAGCAGCACAGGGAGCCGGTCACCAATTTCCTGCTGCGCGGCGGCAGTGCGATGGTGCGTGCTCTGTACGGCTACCTGCAGGGTGACGATAAGGCTATCGAGGCCCTGAGAAGGATCGTACAGGCCGAACTGATGGGCCAATTCTATGCGTTGAAATATTTTGCCGATGACCTGCAGAGGGAGATTCGCTATCCCATCAGCGAGGTGCAGGAGGCAGCATGGAAACGCAATCTCACGCTGGATAGGGGGCCGTTCTCTGCGGAAGAAGCGGATGATTTCTACTTTACGATGCAGTTAGGCGAACTGCCCCACAGCACCTGCCTCTCCTGCTGGACGGGAAACCAGAGGGACTGCCTGCTGGCAGACTTCGATTCCAACAAGAAGATGATCTTGATTCGGAAAGGTGAAGACATTGTGGGCCGCGCCTGCATCCGGCTGACAAAAGGGGCGTTTCAACGACCTGCGGACTTTAATTTTTCTTTTGCTGATCTGGCTCAAGTGCAGTCGGCGGATAAAAAGCGCGCTGCTGACGAAATGCTGGTTCTGTTTTTGGAGCGCATCTATACTTCCAGATTGAACGATGAAGAAGTGAAAACCGCAATGAAGCTGGCCGTTTCCCTGGTGACGCAGAAAGCGGCGGCCATCGGCGCCATCGCTGTGCTGGCGCGGCGCTATCTGGGCTGCTATGACCGCGATCAGTATGTTGGCAGCCAGTTCTATGTGTATATCTCAAAATCCAAAAACGGACAGCAGTATCTGGATTCAATGGGAGGCGCCGCGGTGACTTCCCACAAAGAGCAATATACGGGGGCTGTTTTCCTCGTAGAACACGCGGCGATGCGCACAGCAGCGCCGCAGAAGGAGGATGAATTTTATGAATGACCGTACTCTGGTAAAATTACGATGCAATAAGGAAATGTTGGATATTCGGACTGTATCCTGGACCCGAAAATCCCCCTACAGTTTTTCCATTTTGAGAAGCGAACTCCAGCAGCTGGAGCAACGGCCACAAAACCGGCTGATTTCCGGTGACTGCGGTTCCTTTGCCGTCCTGCGGCTGACGCAGAGGCCAGGTGACATGAAGATGCTGGAGATCCGGTTCACCTGGCTTCAGGAGATCGGCGCCGGTAAAGTACACGGCTGGCAGGAGAATATTCGGCTACCCTATGAGCCGTTCCATGTCTTTGTGGAAAATGGCGAGGATATGGATGGCGCAGAGTGGCACCACCTTTCCGTCCCGGAAATGCTCATGCCTCGTTATGAGTTCCACAGCCGGAAAAATCTCCATGAGGTTGCCCGGAGGCCCGTTCTCCGGCGCAAGCTGGGACGAGTCCTGGGGCGGCATTTTCAGTGGCGCGGCACAGAAAAGATCGTCATTTATGATGACGGGCTGCCGTACAGCTTCTTCTTTGAAGAATACACGCCTTATGGCAGAGGGATCTGCGGCGGCATCATCCTGCATGGCGCCGAGGACTTGGCAAAGGCCCAGTACAGCGTACATACCTAAACAGTACGCTGATTTCGTGTAACAAGCGCAGCGCCGCCGGGCAGAGGGATTTTCCTTCTGCCCGGCGGTTTTCTTATGGATGGGATTCGACTTCCTGCTCTTATGCTATATCGGCCAGATATTTTGCTTGTTGGGGCATATCCCACCTATTTCTCTTCGTGTTCACAATTTCCATGTTTCAAAAAGTTGCTTTCGCTGATACAATTAAAGAAATAGCTGATTATGCGTTAAAAAGCAACGCCGCAATGGTTCGTTGCGGCGGTTCCCGCTTGTGTTGGTAGAAATAGGGCGTCTTATTTGCTATGATTTTCTCAAATCAAATAGCAGGAGGAAACAAAAATATGACCCTCGGAGAGAAAATACAAAAATTGAGAAAGCAGCGAGGACTTTCACAAGAGGCACTCGCTGAAAAGGTAACAGTTACACGACAGACGATTTCAAAATGGGAATTGGGACAATCGACCCCTGATTTGGATTTTATAGCCCAGCTCAGCGACATTTTCAATGTGTCCTCTGATTATCTTATTAAAGATGAAATGACCGAGCCGGATGAGTTACCATATAAGAAGCGCAATTATCGTTTGTCTGAAAGAGGCAAGCGCATTATTTTGGTAATCGTTTCTGCTGCAGCATTGATTGCTGGCTGCGTATGCCTGATCTGCGACTACTTTACTTCGGACAGGTTATCATGGTCATTGATTGTCGCTGTTTCCATCATCGCTGCATGGCTTATGTTACTTCCAAGTCTGATTTCCAGAACAAAGATCGTTTTGAAAACCTTAGTTGTAATCAGTGCTATCCCTATTCCACTATTGGCAATATTGTCCTTGCTTTTGCAAAAGTCAGTTATATTCACGCTGGGCATTTGCATAACGCTAATTGCGATTGCTGCAATCTGGGTAATATATGGAATTTTCCGCAAGTGCAAGAAAAATATGTGGAGAGCATTTGGTTTTGCCCTGTTGGTTTTGATCCCAGTGCCGATTGCGATTACCCATATTTCAGATTATTTTTTGCCACAAGTCCAGTTCGATTTTACATCTGACATATTCAACAGCGGGATTACCCTTGCACTTTCTCTTGTGTGCTTTGGGGTAGATTATTTGCTTTATCATAGGAAAGGGGATGCAGCAGACGAACAATGAAAACAGTTCTTTTACATGGATTAGGACAAACTGCACAAGACTGGAAAGAGGTAGTCTGTCAACTTTCAACTTCCAATGTTGAATGCCCGGAGCTTTTTTCTTCAACAGGAAATGAAATATCCTATTTCCGGATTTTGGCTGACTTGGAACGGCAGTATTCTAACGCTACAGAGCCGCTTCGTATCTGTGGCCTATCGTTTGGGGCACTGCTCGCCCTCGATTTTACTATTCGTCATGGGAATAAAGTAGATTCATTGATCTTAATCGGCGCACAATATAAAGTACCAACATTACTGATTGATTTTCAAAATTTCTTGTTCCGCTGCATGCCCAACAAGAGTTTTGAGAACATGGGACTATCAAAAAGGGATACGATTAAGCTATCTCACTCTATGCGGTCTTTGGATTTTACCTCACAATTAAACGGAATTACTTGCCCTGTCACTATTTTGTGCGGTGAAAAAGATAGTGCCAACCTAAAAGCATCGAAAAAGTTAAATGGACTACTTCCCCAAGCAACTTTGCAAATCATCCCCGGCGCAGGCCATGAGATTAGCAAAGATGCGCCAGAAGCTATTGCTACCATACTTAATAATTATACTGTTTAAGGAACCTGCACCGACCTATGATAAAGCAGCGCCGCCCCGGTAGAGCCGGGACGGCGCTGTTCTGTTATTTTGGTGTGAAGCGGTAGCCGTGGCCCCGCACCGTTTCGATGATACCGGCGCCCAGCTTACGGCGGAGCTTGTAGACCATGCTGGAGATTCCCGTCCAACTTGCGTCATAGGTGTCCGCGGCAACAGCCTCGTAGATCTGGCGGGCGGAGAACACCTGCCCTGGCCGGCGGGCCAGCAGGAGCAGAATGTCGAACTCCATCGGCGTCAGCTCCACCGCCTGGCCGGACCGCCATACCAGCCTGCGCTGCGGGTCGATTTGCAGAGAGCCAAAGAGCAGCGGGGCATCTGCGGAGGCGGTCACTGTGGAGAAGTTCGCAACAGAAGCAAGAGCCGTCACAGTGTTTGCAAAGATGGCGTCCTCGTCGTCGCTGAAGGATAGAATTATAAATTTCCCAATTTTCCCCCACCTCCTAATTTTTGCTCGAATAATTTACAATCACTTATTTGACTTAGCATTATATAGACCCATTAGCCACAGATACACTTCATCCAATGAGCCGCGATTGATGCTATATATCCTCCGTTTTTCTACTTGACGACAGCAAATTAAGCCACTCCTTTGCAACAGAGAAAGATGATAAGAAATCGAGGCAGGTGTTATCTGAAAATATCCTGCAATCTCTCCGGCAGAGTGCGGTTTTTGGCTTAACCGCATTAGAATTTCTCGTCTGGTTGGATTTGATAACGCATGGAATTTTTTGTCCAGTGCATTTTCGCGTTCATTCTTCATAATGTATCTCCATTATTCCCGATAACAAAATATTACCATTATGGGAATATTAAGTCAAGAGAAAACGCCCTGTGCATATAGGGCGTTTTTCTCTATTCATCCGCCTTATGTTCCGGGGAGATAATCAATCCAACCGTTCTTAATCTGCGACCCGGCTCTGGTTTATTATCTTGAAGTGGATATAAGATTTGAGCAATATCCGATACCACTTTTTCCAGTTCCTCATCTGTCAAATAAACATGAGAAAGGCTAAGACCAGACCGATCCCTTTTTATGTCAATTCCCGGTGTGTCGCAGTATTCTTGAAAAATCTTGGCGAAGGTCAAAAAATACTGAAAGAACATCTGCATATAAATGGCACCGGAATTTTCTCCGAGAACTGATGGAGGATCAGACGGGTCAAAAGTTAATGCGTAAGTCTTTTCAACTGTTCCGCGTATTGGTGTTTCATTAACGATTTTCAATAGTCCATCATCGGTCATTCGTTTCAAATTACGATATAGTGTAGTTTGAGGAATATCTGAGCATTTTTCAGCCAAATACTTTGCGGTAACTTCCCCTCGACGCATTATTTCTATCAGCAGGCGGCTCTTGGCCGGATTTGAAATACATTCCATAATCTTTTCATTCAAATTCTTGCTGCCCATGTTCAACCTCCTTTTTGAAAATATTATCACTTCGGAAATAAAAAGTCAAGGGAAGGTATTGCTTTTTTATTTCCATAGTGGTAATATAACCTATGCGGGAATATTAAGGCGAAAATGTCGAACCCCCGCAAATATCGATACGAATTATAACAATAGGAGGTAAATTGGTATGTCTTTGTTGCAGGAAATATTTCCGCTTCTTATTCCCATCTTTGTGATTGATGTGATCCTTGCCGTGGCCGCTGTCCGGCATATTCTCCGGCATCCGCATTATCGCTTTGGGAACAGGGCTATGTGGCTTGTAATCTCTCTGGTTATCCTTATGTTTGGCCCGATTATCTATTTTGTTTTTGGGAGAGGTGAGGAAAAATGAATGTGCTTTCTATCCGCAATCTATCTAAAAGTTTTGGACAGCAGCAAATTATAAAAGATCTGAATATGTCTGTTCCAGAGGGGAGCGTTTTTGGCTTCATTGGACAAAACGGTGCAGGAAAAACAACAACAATGAAAATGGTTTTGGGGCTTTTGCAGCCCGATCAGGGAGAAATCCTTGTGTGTAATGAACCGGTTCGCTTTGGGCAGACCAAAACAAATCAGTATATTGGATATTTGCCGGATGTGCCGGAATTTTATAACTATATGACTGCAATGCAGTATCTTACACTGTGCGGAGAAATTGTTGGCCTTCCCAAAGAAAGCATTTCTCAAAAGGGAAAAAAGCTACTTTCCCTTGTCGGTCTTGATGGCGTAGAAAAGCGTGTTGGCGGTTATTCGCGTGGTATGAAACAGCGCCTTGGAATTGCACAGGCGTTATTGGCTGATCCTAAACTGCTGATTTGTGATGAACCTACCAGCGCCCTTGACCCGGTGGGAAGAAAAGAAATCTTGGACATTCTTTATAAAATCCGTGGGACAACAACGGTTTTGTTTTCAACGCATATTTTATCCGATGTGGAGCGCATTTGCGATCATGTGGCACTCTTGAATGACGGTAATATTGCTGTTGGCGGAACGCTTTCGGAAATCAAAGCGTTGCATAGCCATGACAGCCTGTTAATTGAATTTTCAACCGAGGCCGATTTACAGCATTTCAAAGAATGTATGACAGGACAATCGCTCCTGAACGGATCAGAAGAAAAGGGGCGGGAAATTGTAATACACAGCCGGGAGATGAAAAAGGCCCAGCATACCATCTTCTCCACTTTAGCCGAAGCAGACCTTGTGCCGGTCAAGGTGGAACTTATGGAGCCGTCGCTTGAAAGCCTATTTTTGGAGGTGATAAAATGAAAGGCTATATTGCATTTGTAAAAAAAGAGTTTGTAGAAAATCTAAAAAACTACCGCTTTTTAATCCTGTTTGCAATCTTTGCGGTTTTCGGAATGTCCAGTGCTTTTCTGGCAAAATTCACGCCGGAAATTATAGCTGCATTTGGAGCCGGATTAGAAATCACCGAGGAACCTGTCGCCCTTGACGCATGGCAGCAATTCTTTAAAAACATATCCGGCATTGGATTTAGCGCATTTATCATTCTGTTTGGAAGCTGTATGTCCAGTGAGTATTCCAAAGGGACATTGCTACTGCTGGTGACAAAGGGATTGGCAAGGCCATCTGTGATTATGGCAAAGTACACCGTAGCAGCAGTATCTATGACGGTTAGCTTTTGGGTGAGCTTTGTAGGTGCCTATGGATATACATATTACCTTTGGCCAGATGCTTCACTTTCAAATGTTGTACCGTCTGCGTTTTTTATGTGGATGATTGGATTTCTCTATCTTAGCATCCTCATACTCGGTTGTGTTCTATTCAAGCAGACTTTTACAAGCATCCTGTTTACTGGCGGGATTGTAGCCCTGTTCTCTGTTTTAAGTGTTGTAAAACCGTTATCTGCCTTTAACCCGGTTGTCCTCACTTCACGAAATGTTGACCTGATTTCAGGTGAGATTTCAATGACGGAGTTTCTTATTCCATTTATTGTTTCAGTGGTTTTATCTGTGGTATTTTTAGCGGCAGCAATCCGGGCATTTAATAAAAAGCAGTTATAAAGCCCGAAATTTTACTCCCTCATTCCCTAAAATAAAGAAAGGTTGCTGTCGATTACACTATTGAGCCAAATTGTTGAACATACCGATATAACAGCAGCGCCGCCCCGGTAGAGCCGAGGCGGCGCTGTTTTGTTATTCTGGTGTGAAACGGTAGCCATGGCCCCGCATGATAAACATGGGTTTCAAAAAATATGCCGTCGCCTGTTGAGAAAGGCGTCATCCAGGCGTAAAGGATATGTATAAAGCAAAAAAGGAGGCATTCACCTATGTTAATTGGTGTCGATCATGGCAATAAACAAATCAAGACGGTTCACTGCGCCCCGTTCGTTTCCGGCCTGCAGCAGAGCATGACCCGGCCGTTTGGGCCGAGCCTGCAATACGGCGGTAACTACTATACGCTCTCCAACGAGCGTATTCCCTACCGTAAGGACAAGACTGGGGATGACCGCTTCTTTATCCTGACTCTGATTGCGATTGCGGAGGAATTGACGGCCCGGGGCGTTGACGAGAAAGAATTGTACCACATCCAGCTGCCGGTGGGGCTGCCGCCCGCCCACTTCGGCGCCCAGGCGGAAAAGTTCACGGCCTATTTCCAGAAGAAAGGGATCGTAGAATTCCAGTACCGGGACAAGCATTACGCCATCAGCATTGATGATGTGGCCTGCTATCCCCAGGCATACGCGGCGGCGGCCACCATGCTCCACACGCTGATGAATGAGGCCAAGGCGGTAGTGGTGGACATTGGCGGCTTCACGGCAGACTATCTGCTGATGAAAAATGGAAAAGCCGACCTCAGCTCCTGTGATTCGCTGGAAAACGGCGTGATCCTGCTTTACAATAAGATCAGGTCCAGGGGCAACGCGGAATTGGATCTGCTGCTGGATGAGGGAGATGTGGACGCCATCCTCACCGGCAAGCAGACGCAATACCCGTCGTCGGTGGTCCGGCTGGTGGAGCAGCTGGCACAGGAGTTCGTCAACGACCTGTTCAGCACCCTGCGGGAGCGGATGCTGGACTTGCGCTACTGCACGGTGGTCTTTGTGGGCGGCGGCGCCATTCTTTTGCGCCGGCAGATTGAGGCATCCGGAAAAGTGGGTAAGCCGTTGTTCGTCTCCAATATCAACGCCAATGCAGCCGGATATGAGTATCTGTACCGCCTTGAAGCTGCGGGCAGGTGACAGCTATGGCGGCCAAGAAAGAACGGGGGCGTTTTTCCCTGCGGTTCAATATCAGCGACCCGATCCATTTAGCAACGGTCGAACTGCTGGAAAAACAACCTGACCACGGGAAAGCACAGTATATCGCCAATGCAGTCGTTTTCTACGATACCCACTTTGCGGATGATCCACAACCGTTAAGAGCAGCGGCACCGGCCATAGACCGGGCCGCCATTGAAGCCATCGTGCGTGAGATTCTGCTCCAGGAGACGAGGCACTCTGAAAAGCCTGCCGCCGCCCCCGCCGCCTGCCCGGATGCAGAAACAACAACGGCCCCGGTGCCGCAGGAGCAGACGCCGGAGCCGGAATATGTGCCGGAGCTGGGAGAGGAACCGGAGGCAGATGATGCGATCCTCGGCCTGATTTCCAGCACAATGGAAGCTTTTCGTCAGGGGAGATGATATAAAAAGAGGTATGAGGGCTGCATTGCCGCTGGCGCTCATACCTCTTTTTCTTCCTGTATAGCCGCGATGAAGTTGTCGATAATATTTTCCAGGTGTCGGTATTGGCAGGGAGTCAACGACGAGACCTTTTGATTGAGCAGGCGTGTGTCGCCTTCCATGACCTGACCGCGCAGGAGATAGTCTGTGCTGATATCAAGCGCATCACAGATCTTCAGCATCGTTTCAGGCCGCATGGCTTTTGTGCCCAGCTCCGCAGTGGAAACGGTCTGGGGCGTGACATGTGCCATCTTGGCCAGAGCCTCTTGTGTCAGTTTTAGTTGTTTGCGCCGGTCCAGCATCCGCTGGCCCATTTCTTTCAAAAGTTCGCCCATTCGTAACCCTCCATGCTATAGCTATATTTTATCCGCTATAACATAAAAAATTAAGCGGCCATGGTTGAACTTCATCAGCCATAGCAAGTATAATGGGCTATATTGAGAAAAAAGTTTCTGGAGGAGATGAGATGTCCCAGTTTTACTCGTGTGCAATTACCAGTCAGCGGCCTACACGGTTCAAATTCAAGTATCAGGAATATATGACCTCGTGCAAGCGCCTGAAGAAACGGCTGCACGATGTTTTTACCGAACTGTACCGGCGCGGTGTGCGCCGGTTCTATGTTGGTGGGGCCCTTGGCGTTGATCTATGGGCCGGCGAGATCCTGCTGGAAATGCGCCGGCAGGAAGAGCACCAGGGGCTGGAGATCGTGCTGGTCTATCCGTTCCCGGGCCATGATGAGCGATGGGACCCGAAGAGTCAGGAGCGTCTGCGCCATCTGAAGGAAAACTGCGACCAGTTTGTAATGGGTAGCAAAATCGTGGGGGCCCAAGGGTATCGGGAGCGCACTGCCTACATGGTAGAACACGCTGATTGCCTGGTGGCCGTGTGTGATGATGAGCCTGCTGGCCCGAGCGGCGTGGAGGCGGTGCTGCGGATGGCAGAGGCGAGGAAACTGCCTGTGGTGTTGATCCATCCAGATACGGGAAAGGTGAAATGTGTTATTCTTTGATATAGTCTTATGAGAACAACTTCCAGAGAAATTCAATATTCAGATCTTACTTTACAAAGGGCTTGAACTACCTACTGCAAACATTTTCAGATGAATATTACTTGAACTCAAGAGTCTATTTGTTGGTACTTACTGTTGTAACCTTTCTCTTTTTTCTATACTGTTTTGAGAACTTATGGATGCGATTTTTGGCTAAAGTGTAGAACACAGCAAATTTCCTATTGACTGCCAAAATGCTTTGTGCTATATTAAGACCGATGGATTGAAACTGGTGGTCTTGAATGAAGGGAGGCGAACTATGGCAAAAAGAGTGGCGGGAGTGACTGAAAAGCTCATGGAATGTGCTAAAGAGGAGTTTTTAGCAAATGGATATGAAAATGCTTCTCTTCGGATAATTGCAGAAAAGGCTGGATCGAGTAAAGGCGCAATCTATATTCGCTACCCTGATAAAGAAAGCCTATATCGGTCCCTGGTTCAACCGGCGGCGGACGGCTTTTGTGAATTGTTACAAACCGTATTATCCGGGTTTACCACGATGCCAGGTAATGAGCAGACACAGCAGATGCTTCGATATTCCAATGATGGCTTTCCTAAAGTAGTGGACTATCTTTACGATCATTTCGATGAATTTAAGCTGTTGCTTACCAGCGGAGAGAATAGTATCTATCAAGAGTTCATTCATCGTGTTGTTGAGCTGGATACAGAATGTACCGCAAAGTATATTGAGGCATCTGGAAATGATGCAATAACAAGCGGCCGACTTACGCCGGAACTAAATCATCTTCTTTCCAGTGCTTTCTATACGGGAATGTTTGAGGTTATCATTCACGATATGCCAAAAGCCCAGGCATTGGAGCATATCCGCAAAATGCGGCGTTTCTATACCGCTGGATGGCAGACCATCTTTTCTACGGATGGAGGTGATGTCGTATGAGTGGTTGGATTGACCGCAACGGTTGGATTCACTGTCCTACCTGCGGCAACAAAACCCGCACGAAAGTAAATCCGGATACTGTTCTCAAACACTTTCCGCTATTTTGTCCTAAATGCGGAAAAGAACACATCGTAGATGTGCAGGGACAAAGCATCATATTATCAGAGCCAGACGCCAAGACGCAGAGCCGATAATTTACAGGATAAATCCTGTGGATTGTCGGCTTTTACTTTTGATCTATGGTTAGGTTCTGCTAACTAAAAGGAGGGAATTGTATGCAGCGACAAAAAGATTCTGTAAATTTGATGACCTTCATTAAACCGCATCAATCAGGCTTTTTGCTCTCTATCATTCTTGCTGTTATCAGCGTCACAAGTGGTATCGTGCCATATTTCGCTGTGGCAAGGATTGTAAATTTGCTGATCGGAGGTGAAACGAATTTTTCTACTTATTTGACTTGGGGGATTGTTGCCCTTATTGCTTACCTGATGAAGTCTGTTTTTCACGGCCTCTCAACCAGATGTTCCCATGAAGCGACATTCCATGTGCTTTCAGAAATACGACAGGCGGTTGCGGATAAATTAACGCGTGTTTCTATGGGATATTTGACGGATACACCTTCGGGACGGCTGAAAACCACAATGGTAGAGCGTGTGGAGCAAATGGAAGTCCCTCTGGCACATATCATCCCGGAAATGACTTCTAACCTGCTTGTCCCCATCGCCATCATTATTTACCTGTTTGTGTTGGATTGGAGAATGGCACTGGTATCCCTGATTACGATACCTATCGGGATGCTCTGTTACATGGCCCAGATGAAGGAATACCCTAAAAAATACGGTGCTGTTGTTCAGGCAAGTAAGTATATGAGCGCCACCACTGTGGAGTACATCAATGGGATTGAGGTCATCAAGGCGTTCAATCAAAGTGCTGCCTCCTATGGAAAGTTTACACAGGCTGTCCGCCAGAGCGTGGATCTCATGCTGGACTGGATGAAATCCACCCAGGGCTATTCTGCTCTGATGATGACGATTTGGCCGGCCGTATTGATTGGTGTGCTGCCTGTGGGATGCCTGTTCTATATGAACGGCTCTTTGTCTGCTCCGGACTTTATCACCATTGCCATTCTTTCTCTTGGCATTATGGGGCCACTGGTTGCAGCTATCTTTCTGACGGATGATTTTTCTAAAATTGCTACTATCACCGGAGAAATTACTGCCGTATTGTCCGAGCCTGATCTGGATCGTCCGTCCCAGCGGAAAAATCTCAAAGGATTGGATATTTCCCTGCGGGATGTGACTTTTGCTTATAAGGATACGCAAGTTCTGAACGGCATCACCCTGGACATCAAGCAAGGAACCACAACGGCATTGGTAGGACCGTCCGGCTCTGGTAAATCCACGATTGCGAAACTTATCGCCTCTTATTGGGATGTTGGAGGCGGGCATATCACCATTGGAGGTGTTGACGCAAAAGAACTTCCTCCAGAGCAGGTAATGGATCTGATTGGCTATGTATCCCAGGATAATTTTCTGTTCAACTTGTCTGTCCGCGAGAATATCCGCATGGGAAGGCCGGATGCAACGGATACCGAAGTCGAAGCGGTGGCAAAGGCTGCGGGCTGTCATGAGTTTATCATGGGACTGGAACATGGCTATGACACGATTGTGGGAGGTGCTGGCGGACATCTTTCCGGCGGCGAGCGGCAACGAGTAGCTATTGCACGCGCCATGATGAAAAATGCCCCCATTGTTATCTTGGATGAGGCCACTTCTTACACGGACCCGGAAAACGAGGCGGTCATTCAGGACGCCATAGGACGGCTGACTCACGGAAAGACACTCATTGTGATTGCCCATCGCCTGTCTACCATTACCGGAGCGGAACAAATTGCTGTAGTAGATCATGGAAAGATTTTGGATGCCGGGACGCATAGAGAACTGTTGAAGCGGTGTCCGCTCTATCAGCAAATGTGGGCAGCCCACACGCAGGCGCGAGACAACGATCAGATGGAAGGAGGTGCGGCGTATGTTTGACGCATATAAACGATTCTTTCGCTTCTCCGGGGCAGAGAAAGGCACTTGGTATAAAGGTATGGCCTTTGAACTGCTGCGGAGCATCTTTGAGGCTTTACAATTTGTCGCTCTATTGATAGCGCTGCGGGCGTTGGTAGAACAGAACATGACCGGGGCCATCGCATGGACAGCTTTGGGAATTATGGCGGTTAGTGTGGCTGGCGCTGCGCTCTGCTGGTATCTGGCCCACAATAGCGAAGGACACGCCAACTACCGAATGTGCGGAGAAAAGCGTATTCACATCGGTGAACGGATGAAATATATGCCGATGGGTTATTTCAACGCACAAAGCCTTGGCAGTCTTACTGCGGCAGCAACCTCTACAATGGCTGATTTGGAGAGTATGTCTTTTGCAGTGATTGCCCGGACAGTTGTGGGCATGATCCGGACTACAATTTTTTCTCTGGCAATCATGTGCTTTGACTGGAGAATCGGTCTTGTGTTCTTTGTTGGGATGCTGCTGTTCCTTTGGGTCAATTCCCGACTGCTCAAGAAATCCCGTGAGCTTTCACCGGGTCGATTGGCCGCACAGACTAAATTGGTGGATGCTGTGCTGGAATACATACAGGGCATGAGTGTGGTGCGCGCTTTCCACGGGGATAAAGCGGCAAAACAAACTCTAAACAATACCATTAAAGAAACAGAAAATCAAAACTTCAAATTGGAGCGCAAACGCATCCCCTACAATGTGCTGGAGCAGGTTGTTTTGCGTGTTACTTCTGTATTGGCAATCCTGCTTTCCATCTGGCTTTTCCTGCAAGGGAATATGTCGCTGTTCACTTGCTTGATGATGGTGGTATCTGCGTTCCTGGTATACAGTGAATTGGAATCGGCTGGTGAGATGTTCTTTATGCTGCCGATGATTGATGCTTCCATTGACCGGGTAGAGGAAATTGACCGGGCACCCAGGATGGATGAGGGCGGCTCTGTTCAGGTGCCGAAAAGCCATGACATTTCATTTGAGCATGTGGACTTCTCCTATGGAGATCGGAAAATCATTGATGATGTGAGCTTCACAATTCCAGAAGGCACGACTACCGCTATTGTGGGACCCTCCGGTTCCGGCAAAACAACGCTTACCAGCCTTATGGCCCGGTTCTGGGATGTGAACAAAGGCTCCGTGAAATTGGGCGGCATTGATGTAAAAGACTATTCGCTGGACAGCTTGATGAGCAATTTCAGTATGGTCTTTCAGAATGTGTATTTGTTCAACGACAGTATTGAAAATAACATCAAGTTTGGTAAGCCGGGAGCCAGCCATGAAGAAGTGGTGGCTGCGGCAAAAGCCGCCCGGTGCCATGATTTCATTATGGCGCTGCCTGACGGCTATGACACGGTGATTGGTGAAGGAGGAGCCACAATATCCGGCGGTGAGCGTCAGCGGCTTTCCATAGCCAGAGCCATGCTGAAGGATGCTCCCATCGTAATTTTAGACGAGGCAACCGCAAATGTTGACCCGGAGAATGAGGCGGAACTTCAAGCGGCCATTGAAGCATTAACCGGAGGCAAGACCATTATTATGATCGCCCATCGACTGAAAACGGTGCGCCATGCAAACCAGATTTTAGTGGTGGATCACGGAAGGATTGTTCAACACGGCACCCACGACCAACTCATCCAGCAAAAGGGCATTTACGCTGATTTCATTTTGAATCGTAAAGCTGCGATTGACTGGAAAATCAACGCATAGTGCAGGGAGGCGGAGGTGTGAGTACAAAAAGATTTCTACTCCAAAAAATTTTACAACTTTTTTTAACCTTATTTCTGGTAACGGCGATCACTTTTATCCTGATGCAACTTTCGCCCATTGATGCCGCCGAAGCCTATTCGCGCCGTATATTCACGGTCGATGAGACGCGTATTGAAGCAGTGCGTGAGCAGATGGGATTGAATCGCCCGATTGTCGTACAGTATCTGGACTGGCTGAATGACTTGCTTCATTTTGACTTGGGAAATTCGTATGTGGATAATCGGGATGTTTTCCTTATCGTTGGATCGGCCTTAAAGGAAACAGGCTGCATTGTTCTGCTATCTGCGGTTCTTCAGGCAGTCGGGGCACTGGTATTAGGGGTTCTTCTCTACCTGACGCGAAAGAATGTGATGGGGAAAATCTTGGCATTTGCGTCCATCGCAGCAATATCCATCCCGGCGTTTTATTTGGCAACTTCATTTATTGATGTGGTGGCCGTGAGATGGAACCTGATTAGTGTATCCGGCAATACAGGTTTAATGAGATACCTTCCAGCGGCACTCTGTTTGGCGGTGGGCGGGATTGCTTTTTTCGGGCAAATGCTTTCAAAGGCGATTCAGCAGGCCATGAGCGAGGACAGTGTTCTCTACGCCCGTTGCAGGGGGTTAAGCGATCCTTACATTGTAGTGCGGTACGCTATGCCCCAGGCTATCATCTCTACGGTTCCGACATTTATGCAGATGATGGGAATGTGTATGGCGGGGTCCGCCATAGTAGAAAACATTTTTTCTCTGCCAGGATTGGGGTATCGGATTGTAAACAGCCTGACAAATCGTGATCTGCCCGTGATTTACGCAACGGTGCTGTTCCTTGCTTTTGCACTGGTGATTTTCAACATTCTGGCAGACATTATCCAACGACTGCTCCAAACACGAAAGGGGGGCCTGTAATGAAACATTTGAAATGGATCATCCCGGTCCTCATCATTATTTTTTGTTTCCTCGGATTTCTTATCGCACCACATGACCCGGAGGCGATGGATATTGCCAACAAGTATGCGCCATTCAGTGCAGAGTTCCCTTTGGGGACCGATCAGTTCGGGCGCTGCGAATTATCCCGGCTTTTGTATGGCGGATATGTGACCCTCGGTATTGTGTTGCTGGGCGGAGGTATTGTGCTTGTTCTTGGTACGCTGATCGGATTATGGCTGGGCAGAGCAAATGCTGCCAGAAGTTTGGTATTTAGCAGCCTGCTGGACGCTGTGACAGCGATCCCGCCTTTAGCTTACCTTATCATTTTTGTCGGAATATGGGGAAACAGCATCCCTACGATGCTGGTGGCGCTGACCGTTTCCCTGATTTTGAGGATGATTAAACTGGTCAAAACACAGACAGAGATTGAACTGGATAAGGCTTATGTATTGTGCGCGGTGTCCTCCGGGGCCTCCCGCAGCAGGGTGTTATTTGTCCATATCTTGCCGAACATTATCCGACCCTTGGTACATTTCCTCTGCCTATCCTGCGCGGAAATGATTATGAATATCTCGGCGTTTTCCTTTATCGGGCTAACCTTGGGCGATGATGTGATTGACTGGGGTTCGATGCTCTCCGAGGGGCGCAGTATGCTGATGACCCATCCATCGTTGCTTTTCCTGCCGATACTATTTATTTTCCTGTGTACCTTGGCCTTTAATTTGTTGGCAAAACAGTTGGAGGGAGGTGACGCGGCATGATAGAGGTCAAAAACCTGTCTATTCAAACATCAAAAGGAGTCGTTCTGCTGGATCATGTGGAGTTTACTTTGCCCCCCGGTGTCTGTACTGGATTGACCGGTGCCAGCGGCTCCGGCAAAACCACCCTCTTAAAGGCGCTGATGGGGGTATCGGATGGGGATGTATCCATTAACTCTGGACAAATATTGCTGGATGGAGAGGACCTGCTAAAAAAGCCGGAAAAAGTGCGGAGGGATCTCTGCGGGACAACTTTGGGATTTATTCCGCAAAACCCTATGACTGCTTTCAATCTCCATGTGCCAGTTGGGACACAGATGTCAGAGACATTTCGGAAACGGCTTCGATTAGACAAAAATGCTGCCCGTAAACTTAGTGTGGATGTTTTGCAAAAGGTCAATCTTCTTGATACGGATCGGGTTTATCGTTCCTATCCTGGCCAGCTATCCGGAGGTATGCTTCAGCGGGCAACTATGGCGATTTTAATTGGCCTTTCCCCTCGGTACATCTTTGCAGATGAACCGACCTCCGCTTTGGATGAGGAAAACAAGGCGTATCTGATCCAGGTGTTGATGCGGATGAAACAGCAGGCAGCAATTCTGTTTGTGTCCCATGATGATGCAGCTATTCGCACTCTCTGTGATGATCTGCTTGTGATGCAGAGCGGCACCATTGTGGAGTATGGCGCAACAGTAGATTTATTTGCCGCCCCTCATAAGGAGTGGACAAAAGAGTTCGTGCGTTTGGCTATGGCTGAGGAAGGAGGTGGCTGGACATGGCAGAAATCCAAGTCCGAAATGTGAGTAAAGAGTTTCTGGATGCCTCCGGCAAGCCCTTTCGTGCGCTAAGAGACATTTCATTTACATGGGTAAAAGGGGAAAATATCAGTTTTACCGGGGAAAGCGGCAGTGGAAAAAGCACAATGGCCCGCCTCTTAATCGGTTTGGAACGACCCACCAGTGGAGAGATTTTGCTTGATGGCGAGAACATTGCCAGATGGAGTTATGGACAGTGGCGTAACCATCGCACAAAGATACAGGCCGTTTTCCAGGATGCCACTGGCAGTCTGAACCGCAGGCTCTCCGTAGGGCATAACTTGGAGGAAGCATTACGCAATTTGACCAAATTATCTTCCGGGGAGCGTAAACAGAGAATTTTAGAACTGATGGATTTGACGGCCACCAGCAGAAAACTGTTGGATACGCCAACCAAAAACCTATCCGGGGGTGAGCAGCGGCGCGTTGCACTGCTGCGGGCACTGGCTGTGCGGCCTGACTATCTTATTTTGGATGAGTTAACCAGCGGACTTGATCTGATTTCCCAAAAGGCGATTCGGGAGGTTCTGGAGGCATACCATCGGGAATACCGGTGCAGTTATTTCCTTATCACCCACGATATGAAATTCGCCTATCGCCTGTCCCAGCGCATTTATGAGCTGGAAAGCGGTCAAATCGTTAATATCGGTCAATCTAATATTGACATAAATTCACAAGAAAGGAAGTAAACCATGAAAAAATCGAAACTTGCTCGTCTCATTGCGGCCATTTGTTGTTTCGCCATGCTCCTTACTGCTTGCAGCAGTAATCAGACACCTGCGGAGACTGGCGGCGATGGATCAACTACGGCAGACTCTGAAAAGAAAGTGCTGACCTACGCTATTGGAGCAGAAACCACAGACCTCTCCACCCTTTACATGAATAACTCTCTTTATTGCACCTCCAAGCTGGTGTATGAAAACCTGGTGGACTTTGACAATGGTGAGATTGTCCCCGGCCTGGCAGAGAGCTGGGAGTATAACGATGACCAGACGGAGCTTACATTCCATCTGCGCCAGGGCGTCACCTTCCACAATGGGGAACCCTTCAATGCCGAGGCAGTCAAGACAAATCTGGAACATAAGCAGTCTAACCCGTCCTTTTACAGTTTGAAGGGCATTACTGACATTCAAGAGATTGAGGTTGTCGATGAGTACACCATCACGCTCCATTACGACCATCCTTTCTATGCCTACCTTCAGGATTTTTGCTGGCCGGATGTAAACCCCATGAGCGCGCCAGAGTATATCATCCCCGGTGACTTCCAGACGATCTCTGGCGTGGCAGGCACAGGCCCTTATATCTATGACGAGTATGTGGCAGGCGAGTACACTCGCTTTGTCCGGAACGAGGACTATTGGGGAGAAACACCCTATTGGGATGAGATTATCGTCAAGTACATTCCTGACTCGACCTCCCGCCTCCAGGCTCTCCAGACCGGTGAGATTGACATGATCTACGGGGGCACGCTTCTGACCTATGAGGAATACGACCAGGCTCTTGCTATGGACGGGATTGACGGACAGATGGCCGAAAAAGATACCCGTGTGCAAGTAATCACCACCAATGCCACCAGCCCCTATTTGTCTGATATTCGTGTACGGCAGGCCATAGCCTATGCCATTGATAAAGAGGAAATGTCCGTAGCTATTTCTAACGGTTATGAACCTCCGGCAGACATCCCAGCCACCCGCGATACTCCCTATGCGGATGTTGAGTTAGAAACAACTTATGACTATAACCCGGATATGGCAAATCAGCTTCTGGATGAGGCTGGCTGGTTGATGAATGAAAGCACTGGTATCCGCGAAAAAGACGGAGAACCATTGAGTCTCTTGCTCACACTGGAGACTGGCAGCACATCCGTTAGTATGCCTACTGCCGAAGTCATCAAGAGCCAGCTTGCAGAAGTGGGAATTGATATTACGATTTACGGGACTGAGCAGATGCAGTGGTATGCCGATTATCTGGAAGGCAAGTTCGATCTGACCTTGTGGCATTGCCAGTACGCCTTTGCGTCTCCCCATTGCTGGTTTACTCCTATGGACAGCATGGTGCCGCAGACACCCTCGTTGCCTGGCATTGAAGGCTCTGACGAGTTCCTTGCTACCATCAAAGAATTGACTAATATGTCCGATGACCAAGAAGTTCGGGATACCTACACCTACTTATTTAACTACGATGTAGGTAATGTGTTGGATATTCCTCTTACTTATCAAAAGGATATGCTCGTTTATAACACTGATAAGATTGCAGGCTATACCTTCACAGGAACACCTTGCTTCTTCGATATTCTGTCTCTGGAACCTGCGGAATAAGGGAGGCAATGTAATGAAACTCCATGCGTCGGGAGAAGATTACCTGGAGGCTATCCTTGTTCTCCAAAAGAAAATGGGCATGGTGCGTCCAGTTGATATTGCCCGACACATGGGATTCACCAAGCCGAGCATCACCCACGCCATTACAACACTGCAGACCGGCGGATTTGTCGAGCGGGACGAGGACGGCTTCATTCGCCTGACCGATGTGGGCCGCGAGGTGGCCGAGCGCACCTATGAGAAGCACTGCTTTTTCACGGAAATGCTCATAGAGGCCGGCGTGGATCAAGAAACGGCTGAGGCAGATGCCTGCCGGATGGAGCACGCCATCAGCGAGGACAGCTTTCAGCACCTGAAGGTCAAGCGCCAGGGATAAATCTTGTTTAGAAAGGGCGGGCGGAGAAATCAGATCTTTGCCCGCCCTTTTTCTTTGTGTTAAAGCTGCAAAATTTTGATGGAAATAACCGCCTGATGGGAAAAATTGCCGTTCAGTCAAAATCCAGCGATCTTTGCCCTTTACACTTAATATGGCATTTTGAAGCCATATATGGGTAGAAAGAACGGGAGGGATGTCTATGAGACGGAGAAATCAAAATAGCAGAGGTAATTTCAAGTTACAACAGGCGGTCTTATTCCAGAGAGAATGAGGCCGCCTTTTCTTTTATAATCCGACAAAAATCAACAAAGTTTTCGGAACAACACTGCACCTAAGATGATTGGCAGGCCCGCCGCCAGCCCATAGCATCGGCGGGCTCGTGTGCAAAGTGTGGTCCAGATGGCAGGGAGCCAGAAGTGCATGATGGAAAGATGGATCATGCACATAAAGAGGTTCGTCCATCTGCTTACATTTCGACACACAGCTTACTTTACAATACGGTTCTTCCGCCGCCCTTTTCACGGGAGTAGGCGGGAACATCGCAAATCGAGCGATAAGCCTCCTCCTGCGGGCGCCGGAAGTCATGACGGACTTCTTTATGTGTATCACTCGGCCGGCAGCTCACCTTTGCGGTGTGCGGCCGGCCGCGTTTCTTTATATGGCAAGGCAAGATGCCCGTTAGTTCGGTGCCGGTCTCCGCCAAAGGTTCAAGAATTCCCTTAAAATTCTTGAACTATTTGGAGGATAAGGCCATGTGGCAACGAAATAATGGACGAGCAGAGGAAGAACTGCAAATCAAGTTTACAGGTTACTTAATCCAGGCAGTCAGACGAACCCAGCGGGATTATCTGAAGGCCCTTTATGCGTACAGCAATCAGGAGACCTTGACGGATACGATCTTTGCTGTGAGCCAGACGCTGGAGCAGGAAGTGATGGAGCGGCTGCCCCTCTGGGAGAAAATTGAGAGCGGTGCGCTCCTGTATGCCTTGAAACAGCTGGACGAGCGGGAACGGTATGTGTTCCTGGCCCGCGTGCTGGACAAGCGCCCATTCGATGTGATCGGTATGCAGCTGGGATTGTCGTATAAGGGCGCGGCCGCGGTGTATTACCGGGCTATCCGGAAGTTGAAGAAGAACATCGAGGGGGTGAACGGATATGACATTTGAACAGATGCTGCGGCGAGCCAAGGGCGGTGACCAAGAGGCCAGCACAAGCATTTTGCTCATGTACCGGCCCCTGCTGCTCAAGTATGCCGTGATTAACGGCAGACTGGACGAGGATCTGTACCAGGAGCTGTGCATCACGCTGATGCGGGCGATTGACCTGTTCCGGATTTAAGTCTATGAGAAAGGCCCTGAGATCGCTGTCTCAGGGTCTTTCCCGTGGGCTTAAAATGTATTTGCCACCTGAGAATACCTTGCGTTTCAAGCTTTTCCCGTTCAGCAAGTTTACAATTCATCTATTCCAAAAAGCAACTGGTCATAGTATAATAGAGCCAACGATAAAGTTCAATTTAGGGGGATATAACAATATGAAAAACAATAGATACTTAACTATTGGCTTATTAACAGGATTTATTGTCGGTGGTTGCATGGGTGTATTGGGATGGGCGTTTCTGCAAAATCTTTTTGCTATTCCTATTTGTGCGGGTATTGGAATGTTGATTGGAATTGTTATAGGTACATTGATTGATTATGGAAAAAATCATCAAGAGAAATAGCAAAAAAGCGTTATGCTTTTATACTCATCGAGCCACCCTGATCCAAACTTTCAAAATTGAGTACCAACCGTCCACCGGCAGCACCACCGAGCAGGAAATCATTGAGGCTCGCTGCTAATTCAGAAAGATTCGCATTGGTCTGGCCTATTGGAAACAGGCCTGTTCTGTGTTATACTAAAATCAATGAAGGGGGTGAAGGCGCGATGAGTCCATTGGAAAAGAAACGGATTGCAGCGGTCAAGACGGCTGACGCGATCAACGCCATTGAGGGTGCGCCGATTTCCAGCTATGCACGGTCACTGTCTGCCAGCTGGGCACGCGGTGAGTTGACGGGCGAACAGATGAAGCAGGCATTGCTGGCACATCACCGCCGGATCGCGGAGCAGGAGCGTCAGAGCCGTGTCTGATCCATACCTGTATGAAGATGTGCCTGTCTTGAAAAACAAGCTGGACATCAAAAATGAGAAAACACTGGATCGCATCGAGGCCGAGCAATCCAGAGCCAATATGATGCTGTTATACGAACAGGGCTTTCAAGACTTTTCTCCAAATGGCCTACGGGAGATCCACCGATGCCTGTTTGGCGACATTTACGAATGGGCCGGCCAGTACCGCATCATCAATATCGAAAAGCGGGAGAAACTGCTGGCAGGTCGAAGCGTTTGGTACAGCAACGATGACAGGATAGAGGAAGATCTCGACGAGGCTTTTAGGCGGCTGAGAAATACTCGCTGGGATGGCATCAGCCGGGAAGAATTTGTTCATCAGCTTACCAGCCTCTTTCCGCCAATCTGGCAGGTGCATCCCTTCCGGGAGGGAAATACCCGAACGGTTGTAATGATGATGACCTTTTTTGTGGAGTATCATGGATACTTTATGGATCAGGAGCTGATGGCTGCCAGTGCCGGTTATGTCCGCGACTCCTTTGTGATGGCCTCCCTGGATCAGTTTTCAGAATTTGAGCATTTGGAGCGCATTTTGCTGGACGCTGTTTGTGATGAGCCGATTGATTACAGTGCGGAAAGCCTGGAGGAGCCTGCCGAAGTACCGGAAAAATATCGCAAATACCAGAAGGAGCCCTATGTGCCGGAGCCGCATTACCGGCGTGAGGAATAAAAGAAGCGCACAGCGGAAGAAGATCCGTTGTGCGCTTGCTTTATTTTGGTGAGGTGCCTGGGGCAACGAATTTGTAGCCGTGGCCCCGCACTGTTTCGATAATACCGGCCCCCAGCTTGCGGCGGAGCTTGTAGACCATGCTGGAGATCCCGGTCCAGCTGGCGTCATAGGAGTCCGCCGCAACAGCTTCATAGATTTGGCGAGCGGTGAACACCTGCCCTGGCCGGCGGGCCAGCAGGAGAAGAATATCAAACTCCATCGGCGTTAGCTCCACCGTCTGGCCAGCCTGCCATACCAGCCTGCGCTGCGGGTCGATCTGCAGGGAGCCAAAGAGCAGCGGCGTGTCTGCGGAGGCAGCCACCGTGGAAAAATCTGCAATAGAAGAAAGAGCGGCGATTGCTTTATTAAAGACAGCATCATCGTTATCATCAAAAGACAGGATTACCAACTTCCCAAACGAATCACCTCCCTATAGTTAGAACTGCGATATAATAAGTTTCCTATTCTGCAGTCAGCCTTTTCTTGAAAGAGATAGTTCCAGAAATACTTGCGGCGGCACTGGCTACCACATGACTGATCAATACCGCAACCCAAATTCCATTTAGGCCGAACCCCAGATAGGAAAGTAAGTACGCCAAGGGCATCCGGACTACAATGTAATAGAAAATCATCAGAAACATACTCTTTGACGGTTTCCCCATCCCGTTAAGGGAACCTAAATAGCAATTTGTGACGGTGTTAAGAATATACCCAATGCTGACGATCAAAAAATATGTTCCAACAATAGCGGCCACATCCTCACTGCGGACGAATAGACCGGAAAGCTGTCTCGAAAAACCGACCACCACAACGGAAAGAATTACGAGCAGGCCACAGCCATATCCCAAAGCGCACTTTAGATAGTCCTTGGCCCGATCATAACGGTTTGCACCAACGCACTGTCCAATAATAGTGGTCAAAACCATGTTCAGTGCCATTGCCGGGTAGAAAAGAATGGTTTCCAGTTTTCCCGTTACTCCATAAGCTGCTATTGCGGTGACGCTATAGGTGCTGACAAGCGCCGTGAGGAAAGTCGTGCTAATTGCAGGGATACTTTGCTGGATGACAGAAGGGATTGCTTTCTGAATCAGGGGTAATACAGCATTTCTGTCAAACGCAGAAATTTTGAATGCAAACAGCTTTTTCTTTTTCAGATAGATCAGCATAAACAGCAGGCAGATGACCTGAGAAAGAAGTGTAGCAATCGCCGCACCGTGAAATCCGATAAAGTGAATAAAAATAGGATCGAGGATCGCGTTCAAAATTGTTGACACCAGCATGGCTACTGCTTGAAACATAGAATTGCCAAAGCTCCGCAAAACAGCGGTGAAGTAAAGGTAAAGGTAAACTGCAAGATACCCAAGTACATAGATGGCCAAATAGCTGTATGCCATATCATAAGTTTCGGCCGGAGTATTCAGCGCCTTCAAAATTGCAGGAAGAGACGCCTCAAGCAGAATCGTCACAAGGAGGGAGAAAGCTACCGCAACGCAGAAGGATGTGGCAATCAAACTCTCTGTCTTTTTCTTGTCCTTCGCGCCAATCGCCTGGGAGATCAGAATTGATACACCGTTAGTTGCGCCCATCGCAACGGAAGTCAAGATCAGGATGATGGGGGTGGAGTTTGTCAATGCGGCATAGGCTGTTTCTCCCAGCAAGTTCCCGATCCACAGGCTGTCCACAAGGTTATACATCATATTGAGGAACATGGCGGCAATCATCGGGAGCGCCATCGCCATAAGGCAACGCTTTGTATTCCCACCTACAAAATCAATTTTTGTTGGCATGATAAAAACTTCCTTTCTATAATTGAATGAAGAACATTCATATTTGAATGATATTTTATGGCTACTAAAACAGTAGCCAGTTACCAAATAAGAGGTATCAGTCTCCATGAACGGAAACAATAATTTTTGAAATCTTCTCCGAAGCACTCATATAATGCTTTTTCCTCTACCTTAATCCGAATTCCATAGCAGACTGCCAAAATTAGTAACACAATGAAGGGCGAAAAAGCAGAACGGAAACAAAAAGCATTTCCAAGCATACTCAACATTGTTCCGGCATAAGCGGGATTCCTGATATATCGGTAAACGCCGGTTGTAACCAACTGCTGGTTGCTGCCTGTTTTGACAGCAAGCGTAAAGGAATGCCGCAGGCTCCAGACCGCAAAAGCACGCAATGTCGTGCCTATTAGAATTAAAGCCACACCCACATAGTAAAAAATATGAGGGAGAAGTATTTCTCCAGCTATTTGCGTAAATTGTTGGCTCCTGAAATAAGGGCTGAAGTAAAAACTTCCCCAACACCCCAACATAACAATCAGAAGCGTTCCATAATCACTATTTTTCTTATCCAGCCTTCTCAACCAGCCCCTAAAATTGTAGATCCAGATTCCAACTTCTACTAACATCATGTAGCTTATGGCATAAATGAAAGTGTAATATTCATGTAAGTTTGTAAAGCATGAAGGGTCATTCATTATAGCTCCTCCGTATGTGAATGAAAACTATTCAGTTATTGACCTTTGAATATCCCCCGCCCGATAGCAGGGGATATTTTTCAAAGGCGAAGCGCATATATGAGAAATTCTCGAATCCGCTTTGATTTATCTTCTTGTGTCAGTTCGTCCGCCAACAGGATGCCAAGCTGTCCATATACACAAAACATCGCAGCAGCCTGCAAATCATCAATCTGGATCTCACCGTTTTGCTGGGCCCGCTGTAGCAGCTTTTCCACAGGCGGAACCAACTTCTCACATACTTTTAGAGAAAGCTGATCGTGGAATTTCTTATTTTCGGCCTGGTGAAAAACTGAATAGTACTTTGTGTCCCGATCTTCCATCGTGGCAGGCATATCTTCGATGATCTGCCGCAGGGACTTGTGATCGTCCTTTTCAAAGCCAACAAGCTGTTCCACCAGAACATCTGCATACTGTTCAATCGCGCTGTCAAATAGCGCCTCTTTGGACGGAAAGTATCGGTAGCATAGACCTTGAGCAACGCCGATTGCTTTTGCTATATCTGTAATCGAGGTTTTTTCATATCCATTTTCCCCGAACAATTTGAGGGCAGTATCCAAGATCTCTTGCTTGCGTGCTTCTGGTTCTTTTGTAATCCGCATAGTCCGAGCCTCCTTTCTTTTTATAATAGCACGCCCACGCTAAAGAATCAATGATTGAATATCACTCATTTTTGAGCCATAGCAATACAGGCCGTATTTCCAATCTGCTCCCACGACACATTATGAAAATATTCTGAAAGCATCGAAACGATTTCTGTTTCAGAGTATATCTTCACATCGCCTTCTTTGCTATGGCGCATATAGAAATTCATTATCACGCGCCCTACAAATGGTTGCCAGCAATCCCCCATCAGGAAGGTCCCTTCCGGCTTCAAAACACGATGCACTTCCTTTAATACATTCTGCGGAGCTGGGTAATGATGAAAAGAGTCATTGCAGTACACAACATCAAAAGTGTTATCCGGGAAAGGGAGTGACTCACTATCTCCCAGTAACAGCTTGACTTGTTCCGGAAGTTTTGACTTAGCAACAGCAAGCATTTCCTCCGACAAGTCGATGCCGCACAATTCTTTATGGGTATCCTTCTGAAAAATGAGTTTCAGCATTTCACCAGTCCCACATCCTAAATCCAGAGCAGAGTGGAAAGGAATGTGTGACAGCTTTTCCAGCAGAATAGGATAAAGGGAGCGGGCGTGCTGGCCCTTAATATCTTTATCGTAGGTGGCGGCCTGTTGGTTAAACGCTGCTTTTGAGTTTTCTTTTATGGTATTCATGGCTCAACCTCCTTCTATCAATAAGTATAGCACCATTTGTGAAAATGTCAATGAATAATTTTCATTCATAAATTGGGAATACGAATTTTGCAAAGAGAAAAAACTGCTTCACAGCAATTCCCCATCTTTCAAATCGAATTCACAAACACCAGAAGGAGCCCTGTGTGCCGGAGCCGTATTACTGGCGTGAGGAATGAAAGAAGCGCACAGCGGAAGTAGATCCGTTGTGCGCTTGCTTCATTTTGGTGAGGTGCCTGGGGCAACGAATTTGTAGCCGTGGCCCCGCACTGTTTCGATGATGCCAGCCCCCAGCTTGCGCCGGAGCTTGTAGACCATGCTGGAGATCCCCGTCCAACTGGCGTCAAAGGAGTCCGCTGCAACGGCCTCATAGATCTGGCGGGCAGAGAACACCTGCCCTGGCCGGCGGGCCAGCAGGAGCAGAATATCAAACTCCATCGGCGTCAGGTCCACCGTCTGGCCGGCCTCCCGGACCAGCCTGCGCTGCGGGTCGATTTGCAGAGAGCCAAAGAGCAGCGGGGCGTCTGCGGAGGCGGCCACCGTGGACAAGTCTGCGACTGAAGCAAAGGCCGATATTGCTTTGCTAAAAAGGGCTTCTTCATCGTCCCTAAACGATAGAATTATAAACTTCCCAAGCAGCTCACCTCCAGTCATTCAAACTTCGCCCGCTTATTATCTTTTGGATCGTGCGGGGCGAACCATCAACAGGACGATGCCCGCGGCCAACAGTATGCACTGAACGATAAGAACTGCGGCCGGCATAGAGAAGGCGGGGTCTAAAGTACCAAGTGCTAGAGGGTACTTGCTGAAAAAATGTCCGTTCCAGATTCCCAGGGCGTCGGGCAGCGGCAAGGCCATACACAGGAAGGGTACCGCCATCCACACATACACCAGCCAGGGCCGGATCTGCCCCAGCAGCCAGCCGCTCCCCAGTGCGAACACAAGGGCGGGCAGAAGGGTCGCCAGAGCCGGGAGCAGAAGACTCCCCCAGCCGTACCAGTGGAACATGCGGCCGTAGAACACCGCCGCCTCTCCCATGCACAGCAGGCTCAGCAGCACGCCGCCCGTCAGGGCCGCGGCGCACCGGGCCAAAGCGTACTGCCTGGGCGGCATCGGCGTAGCGTCCATGAGAACTGCCGCCCGCCGGGCCTTGGGCGAGGTATAAAAGGTCAGAAAGAACAGCATCCCGATCCACAGCAAAGGCAGCATGCGGGAGAGATAATCCCCAAAGCTCCAGGGGGAGAAGGGGGCAGTGTGGGATACCCCCAGGATGGTCACGGCATGGAGCACCAGTGCCCCGTAGAGAAGCAGCACAACCGCCAGCCCGATAAAAAACTTGTTCCACAGCAGCCTGCGGCATTCATATCGAAAAATCTTACTCAAGGTTCAAATCCTCCTCCGTTAGCCCGCAGGCATCCAAAAATTCCTGGTAGGTCAGATAGGGATACATGGGGTCCAGCTCCCGGTTGAACAGGTCATGGAGGATCTGATCCATGGCCTCCTCGCCGCCCACCAACTGCTCCGCTTTCCAAATTTTCAGGGGCATCTCATTGTACTGCCGAACCTGAGACAGACTGTTGGAGATGGCAAGCTGCACCTGCTCCGGCAGCATCTCCAGATATTCAGGATTGCGCACATAGAAGTTCAGGTAGTAGTCATCTACCGCTTTCTGCCACTGATCCACATAATGCTCCTGGGCATAGTCCTCGCCGTATAGTTCCTTGACGATACGGTAGGTGGTGTAGACGGTCAGGCCCTCGGCGGACCAGGGGCTGGTGGGCTCGGAGGTATCAAACATATTGCCCAGGCCCCACCACTGATGGACCAGCTCGTGGATCATGACCTCACCGGCGCCGCCGCCCTTTGCGGCGTTCCCCAGGTTGGCGGCGGTAAAGTCCGCCTCATCCAGCAGGCTGGCCCCGGTGGTGGCGTAGCCGCCGCCGGCCACCCGGCTCTGGATGAGCTTCAGGGTCTCCCCGGTTCCGAAGGAGAGGGAGCCATAATGCTCGGTGCAGTAGTCAACTACTTCCTTCACCGCGTCCACGGCTTCGGCAGCCTCCATGACAGCCTGATGCTTGCGGCCGTAGTAGAACTCAATGGTCATGCCGCCGGCCTCGATGTCCTCCCGGACATAGTCCCCGGCGTAGAGAATGCCGCCGGCGCCGTTGTGTTCATACCGCCATGTTCTGGTGCCGTCCTCGTGCTCTGCGACGACCTCCGCCTCGCTGGAGCCGAAGGGGATCGCCAGCATATTTTCCGGCAGGGTGATCTCAATTTCAGCGGGATAGCCGGCATCCCCGGGCATGACATTCATCACACGGGGCGAGAGGGCCGAATTCTCCAGGCAGAGGTATTCGTCGCTCAACTCCTTGCCGCCCTGCATGGTGGGCATACTCTCCTGGGGGAAGCCGCTGTACTCCATGGTCAGCTCCACTTCTTCCTCTGCGGGAATGGTGACTTCCAGCAGGGCCTCGTTGTACTCCTGGTAGTCGCTCACCGTGAAGGGAACGTCAGCGCCGTTGGCTTTCACATTGGAGATGGCATAACCCGGGTTGATGCCGAAGGAAATGCTCTGCTCCTGGCCGGAGGTGTTCCGGAACTGGTAGGAGGCCCGGCCCGTCACAGTGCCGGCATCGGTGTCCGGAAACACCTGAGCGGTGCGGTGGACAAAAGTGACGCCCTCGGCATAGGGGATCTCATAGAAGGACATCACCGTTAAATCCGGGTTGCTGTGGTCGATAAAGGGCTGGGCGGCATAGGCGGCGCCGGAACAGATCAGCAGCGCCAGGGCGATCACCGGGCGGTAGAGCCGCCGGGCGCTCCGGGCCAGGGAGCCGAACACGCCCTTCCCATACTGCCGGATGCAGAGATAGGAGATTGTCCAGACCCCGGCCAGTGCAAGGAGCCAGGTGAAACGCATCCAGGCCACCGACCGGAACACCCGGAGGTTGGAGAAATCATCGGACAAAGCCCACACGCAGGGGTTGAGCCAGCATAACTGCCATTCCGCTGCCCACACTGTCAGGCTCAGGGCGCAGAAGGCGATGAACAGGACGATGGACAGATCCGCCCGGCGGGTGAACTGGTAGGCTGCGGCCGCCGCCAGGATGCCCAGGGGCAGCGCCAGCCCCATGAACAGCAGATAGGCCAGCACATAGTTTGCGCCGGTGAACACGGCGCCGATCAGCCCCACGCTGATGGGCAGCCAGACCAGCATCGTGAGGCCCACCGTCAGCACCGCGGCCATCAGCAGGGCCAGCAGGCGGGTCAGGGCCGTGGTCAGAGGGGACACCACCGCGTCGGTGAGAATGTCCACCCGGCTGCGGCAGGCCCGGTCCAGCTCAAAGATGGTCAGCAGGCCGAAGAGGATGGCGCCGGCCACACCGCCGGCAATCGCGGGGTTTGCCAGATACATGGAGAGCATGGTGGTGGATGTGGCGGGTTTGTAGAGTACCAGCCCCAGCACCGGGGAGAGGACCGCCAAAGCCATCATCAGCCAGGTCAGGCGGCTTTGCAGCAGCCGCTTCAGTTCCAGGGGAAAGAGCCGCATTGTCTTCATTGTACCGCCTCCCTGGAGATCAGATAGAGGTAAGCGTCCTCCAAAGAGGGCTCCTCCGCCTGGGCATAGGGCGGCAGCTTGTCCGCCACGGCCCGGCAGCGGATGCCCTGGCTGGTATTCACCCGGGCGGTGATGTGCAGCCCCTGCTCCAGTGTCTCATCCTTCTCCCAAAAGACGCCCACATGGCCGGCAGCCGACTGGATCAGCTGCTCCGGCGTGCCGGTGAACAGGATGGTCCCGTGGTGGATGACCACGATCTGGTCGCACACCGACTGCACATCCTCGATGATGTGGGTGGAGAGAAGCACCAGATGCTCCTCGGCTGTGCGGGAGAACAGGTTGCGGAAGTGGATGCGCTCCTCCGGGTCCAGCCCCACGGTGGGCTCGTCAAAGATCAGGAAAGGGGGATTCCCCAGCAGAGCCTGGGCGATGCCCACCCGCTGGCGCTGGCCGCCGGAGAGGGTGCGGATCTTGGATTTTGCCTTTTCTTCCAGATTGACCGCCTGTATTGTCTTTTGAATTGCGGCCTTGGGATTCGCAATCCCCTTGAGTGCGGCCATGTAGTCTAAAAACTGGGTGACCGTCAATTCATCGAACAAACCGAAGTCCTGGGGGAGATAGCCGAGACTGGCCTTCAACTGGCTCTCGGCCTTGCTTAACGGCATCCTGTCCACCAGGATGTTCCCCTCGGTGGGCTGCAGAGCCGCCACCAGCAGCTTCATCAGGGTGGATTTGCCCGCCCCGTTGGGGCCCAGCAGCCCGATGAGGCTGGGGGATTTTAACTCCAGGTTCAGCCCCTTCAGGGCCTGCTTCCCGCTGGGGTAGGTCATGCTGACATTTTGAATTTTGATTTCCATATTGTCGGATTCCTTTCTGCTTGGGATGATGAAAGAATACCAGGGCAATATGGAGTGAAGATGGAGGGAATTTGTGATTTGTATGGAGAAAGGCAGAAAACAGGGCAGGCCACCGGCCTGCCCCGTTCTAACACTATAAAAGATGTTTTTTCACCCAGCTATCCAGTAAGGCCATCTGTTCCTCTGTGTGGAACCAGTGCTCACCGCCCTCCAGGACGGTGAGACCGGCGCCGTGCTCCGCCGCGAACTGCTCCACACTCTGACGGGACACCAGATGGTCGCACCCGGCATAGAGGATTTCCGTGGGGACCTGCCAAGCGATGGGATGCTCCCGCACATAGCACAGGTACGCCCAGGACAGGGTCTCCCCGAAGTCTGTGGGGACCTCTCCCCGTTCGCATAGCGCCTGCTCCGACACACCGGCCCAGGCCATCATGTCCAGGATCAGCCGTTCCATGTCCAGCACCGGCGACACGAACAGCGCCCTGTCCGGCGCCTGATCCCCCAGGGCCAGCATGGTGAAATAGGCCCCGATGCTGTTGGCCAGGAGAATGATGTGCTCATACTGCCGGCGGGCCTCGTCATAGGCGGCCGCGATCTGGGGTGCCGCCTCCCAGGGAAGCTCCCCCCGGTAGTCCACCCCCAGCACGTCGAAACCGGGGCAGACGGCCCGGAAGCGGTCTGCCTCCCCGGCGCTGCCGCCCTTGCCGTGGACATATAAAATTGCGCGTTTCAAACCTGTTCACCTCCGTCCTCAGCCTGTGGACTGTCTGCGGCCATACGGTCCATCCGTTCCTGTACCTCGGTAAAGAACCGGGACAGGTGGAACCCGTCCGCCACCGCGTGGTGGATGTTCATGGTCAGCGGCATGACCAGCCTGCTGCCCTCCGCCTCGTACTTGCCCCAGGTGACCACCGGGGCCAGAAAGTCCCCCTGGTCAAACACATGGACATCGAAGTGGCGGTAGCGAACCCAGGGCAGACAGGACACATCGAAGTGATTCGTTGGCTGCCCTTCCACCACGCCCCGGAGTTCCCGGTACTTTTCCCGGTCCTCCAGAAAACGGGCGTGGAATGCCGGCAGATCCTCCATGTAAGGCGTAACCAGCTTGGTGAAGTTCCCGTCCTCCGGGTGGAAGTGGGCATAACTGGGGGAAACAAAGTCCCAGCGGATCAGGTTTCCATCCTGGTCCCAGCCCAGTTTGAACTCCTCATGGGCGTTGATCACCCGGGATACCACCCAGATCATGGCCGGATAGAACTTCATGCCGCGCTGCTTGACGAATCGGACCAGTGGCGTCACATCCATGTCCACCGTCAGGCTCATGACCACTCGCATGTGGTCCATATAAAACTGAAACAGATCGCCTCTCGGCCAGGTGCTGAAATCAACCTTTTTGTAATTCATCTCAATACTCCTTTACATGATTGTTTTTCCGTTTCATCATGCAAGGCCATTGGGATGGGGTATTTCCGTTTGCTCCATACAAGCCATCCAGCTCAAGCCTTGCATGGAGCCGCATCAAGTCCGCGCTTCATTCGTTCACCTCCTCAATGAACCGGGCGCAGGATGCCCTTTCCGGCAATCCAAAAATGAGATGTTTTTTTCCAGATATCTGCCTTGTAGCCACAGGTGTGAATCAAAATCGTCTGTTCCGCAGGCACCCTCACTTCCATTGGATCATCTATGCTTATCCTATCATATTCCCGGCGGCAAGTCCAGAAACAGCGTCCGTTTCAAACCGCACCGCAGCCCGCACCCCGTCCTCTGTATTTTCGATGGTACATTCCGCCCCATGTCGGGCTAAAATCATTTTCACCAGATACAGCCCCAGGCCGCTGCCGCCGGTAGCCCGGTTCCGGGAACTCTCTTCCCGGTAGAAGGCCTCGAACAGATGCGGCAGGGCGTCTTCTGAGATGCGGGCCCCGGTGTTCTCCACCGTCAGGGCTGGGCTGCCGTCCAGCAGGCCGCACCACACCCGTACCTCCGCCCCTTCCGGCGAGTAGAGGGATGCGTTAGAGAGCAGATTGCCTGCTACCCGACCCAGCAGAGAGGCATCCCCGGTGATAACGATCCCCGGCGTCAGGTCCTGCACCAGCCGCTGCTCCTTCTGCTCCAGAAGCGGCGCGTCCAAGGCAAGCTGGCGCTCGATCAAGGTGGACAGCTCTACGGGCTCCCGCTTCACAGCCACAGAGCCGCTTTCCATACGGGAGATCGCCAGCATCTCCTGCACCAGATTTTCCATCCGTCCCGTTACCCGGAGCGAGCGAAGCAGGTACTTGTCCCGGTCCTGATAGACGCCAACCCCCTCCAGCATGCCGGAGAGCTGCCCCTTCAGAATGGTCACCGGAGTTTTCAGCTCATGGGAGGCGGCGTTGAAGAAGGCCATCCGCTGGCGGTCCAGCTCCCGTTCCCGTTCCACCTCACCCCGGAGCGCCCGATTGGCGTTCTCCAGGTCGGTGAGAGCGGTGTCCAGCCGCCGGGCAAGCTGATCCAGACTGCGGCCCAGCTTGCCGATCTCGTCCTTGCGCTTTTCACCGCATTCCCAGTGGAAGTCCAGCTCCGCCATTTTCCCGGCGATCCCGCTCATGCGCACGATAGGCCGGGTGATGTATCGGGAGTAAATCAAGGCGCACAGCAGAGAAAATACCAATAACACCATCAAAAGCCAGGGGGCTATCTGGATCAGCGCCCGCACCGCCAGATTTTCCACTTCGATCCGCGGGGTGACATAGAGGGTATAGCTCTCGTTCTGGCCTGCAAACACCACCTCGGCGGTAATGGTAGCCTGCTCCGACATGGTGACCGCTACCGTATCGCCTTCCCGGATGTCCTGGCTGTGATAACCGACGGTGCTTTCCTGCTCTGAGGTGGTGACAATCATGGTATCATCCTCATACACAGCCTGCACCGTCAGCTTGGCCCCTGTGTCCACCAGGCGCCCGTCCGGCCCCACCAGCATGGCGTTGGCCCCGGAGGTAAGCACAAAGTCATCCAGCAGCTCGCCACAGTCCGCAGGAGTCGTGTCCGCCAGTTTCCCCACCAGGGCATCCACCTGAGCGGTAAGGTCATCATTTACTACGGCGGTATAGGTGCTGGGGGAGGCCCAGGCGATAAAGCTGAAGGTGACCGCCCCGGCCGCGAGCAGGACGCCGGCGGTAATGAGAAAGATCCGGGCTGTCAGGCTTTCAGTGATCCTCTTTCGCAGCACGGTAGCCCACCCCCCTTACAGTATCAATATAGTTCCGCCCCAGCTTGTGGCGGAGGTTTTTGATGTGGCTGTCCACCACCCGTTCGTCCCCATAGAAGTCATAGCCCCATAGTTTTGCCAGTAGCATCTCCCGGGTGAACACCCGGCCCGGCGCGGCCAGAAAGGTGTGGAGCAGTTCAAACTCCCGGGCGGTCAGGTCCAGGAGCCGGCCGTCCAGCAGGGCCTCCCGCGTGTCCAGATCCAAAGTCAGGTCCCGGTACCGCAGGCGGCTGTCCTCCCCGGCGGTTCCACGGCGGCGGAGGATGACCCGGATCTTTTCCAGCAGCACCGGCATGGAGAAGGGCTTGGTCACATAGTCGTCGATGTCCATACCGAAACCCCGGAGCTGCGATTCTTCCCCATCCAGGGCGGTGAGCATCAAAATAGGGACCTGGGACTGCTGGCGGATCAGCTCGCAGACCCCAAAGCCGTCGATTTTCGGGAGCATCAGGTCCAATAGAACCAGGTCGAAGGTCTGCCCGCCAAACAGAGCCAGGGCTGCCACGCCATCCCCAGCCACGGCAGTCTGGTAGCCGGCATCCTCCAGGTAGGCGCGCAGCAGCTCCTGAATATCCGGCTCGTCTTCCACAATTAAAATGCGTTTCATTTGTAATCACCCAATCGAAGTATATCATGGGATTGTGAATTTATCATGGAGAAAAGAAAGTAATCACAAAAAGAAGCGCACAGCGGAGAAAAATCCGTTGTGCGCTTGCTTCATTTTGGTGAGGTGCCTGGGACGATGAATTTGTAACCGTGTCCCCGCACTGTTTCTATGATGCCAGTCCCCAGCTTGCGCCGGAGCTTGTAGATCATGCTGGAGATCCCGGTCCAGCTGGCATCAAAAGAGTCCGTAGCGACAGCCTCATAGATTTGGCGGGCGGAGAACACCTGCCCTGGCCGGCGGGCCAGCAGGAGCAGAATGTCAAACTCCATCGGGGTCAGGTCCACCGTCTGGTCGGACTGCCATACCAGCCTGCGTTGCGGGTCGATTTGTAGATTTCCAGATAATAAAGTAAAAGCAGTGTTTTCTTGAACCTCAATATGTTCTGCCCGAAATGCTCGCACGAGCCGCTGGAGCAAAGCATCTTGTGCCTTTGTTGGATTCGTTATTCGAATAATGATGGTCTTTTCCATCCTGACGCCTCCTTATGAGCCGTCGTAGTGTATTAGGCGCAGGGGAAAAGACTGCTGAACGACGGCTTTTTTTCTTTTGCCGTCGTCCGGCAGCAGTTAATTTTCGATTTTTTTCTTATGGGAAAAGACAATCAATCCAACCAGAAACATCACGATAAGGCAAAGTACAATGCTGATACATCCGCCGATGGTGGCCGGTACAGGGGCTTCATAGTAAGTAGATTTATCCGAGAAGAACATGGACACACGATATGCGAAGCTGCCCGGAATGATAAAACCACTTTCTGAACCGATGAACAGGCAGGATGCAAAGCCATATATAACCCCTACGACGCTTGTTACAATGATATTGCGGCTCAGGTTGATAACGATTGCCCCTAAACAAGTAGTTATCAAAATGACAACACCAGCTTCAATTCCAAACCCGATTGCCAGATTGAGGAACAGGGAAACACCCCCGGTCAACCTGCCAGCTCCATTGAGTACCGCCACAAGCAGGCCAAAAGCGATAAATAAGACGGCCGCGAAGCCGAAGCCGATAACGATGCTGACAGCGACTTTCGATAGAAAGAGCTTCTTCTTTGAAAAACCGTAGGTAATCCAGTTGATGTAAGTTTTGTTTTTGTATTCCTGATAAAATAGCGAACCTATCAAAATGAAGATCACCATTGGGAAGAACATGGAAAACTGGTTATTCATAAAGAAGAACAGGTCAGCAAGTGATTTTGTGCTGTTGTTAAAAACTGCTCCTGCTCCGCCGGTAAAGATGGGAAGAAGCGACAACAGCAGAAGAAACACCATAAACCATTCCCGCTTCAACTTGTAAAACTCATTTTTAATCAACACTCCCATTATGCTTCCTCCCTCTGGCCGGAAGTCATAATATCCTCATACAGTGCTTCCAGTTCCTTTTCGTTATAGTCGTTTTTTACAACCTTGATGATTTTTCCGCCACGAATGAAAATAAGAACATCTGTGACAGCGGCAATCTCCGTCAGATTATGGCTTGATACCAAAATACAGTGTTGGGGTGATTTCAGGCGTTCTTTCAGAAGCAGCCGGATTTCCTTTATCCCCATCGGATCAAGGCCATTGGTAGGTTCGTCCAGCAGCAAATATTGAACATTGCCTAAAAAGGCGCGAGCAATTCCCAGCCGTTGGCGCATCCCCAAAGAAAGTTGAGAGAACAGCTTTTTCCGGGCATCCAGCAGGTTTACTTGTTTGAGCGCCGCTTCGATGTTTGGCCGTTTCAGACCTAAATACTGTGCGTGGAGCTTCAAATTTTCCTCTACGGTGAGCCGGGGGTAAAAAGCTGGGTATTCAATCAAACTTCCAAAACATCTACTGGAAACGGGTTGCCCATCCGAGAGGATTTCTCCCGAAAAGGCGGTCAGGCCCAGCATGGACTTAAACAGTGTTGTTTTACCGGCCCCGTTCGGCCCCAGAATACCATAGATTTTTCCTTGCTCTAAAGTCAGGTTGATGTTGGACAGCAAGGCGGTATTTCCAACATTCAGATTTACATTTTTGATTTGCAGCATGAAATTCCTCCGTTATTGAAAAAAGATGAAAAGCAAAAAGGCCACAGCATAAATCAAAAATGAAATCCCGATGGGTTTTGATCTCTGTTTTAACCCTTTTAAGCCATCGCTCAATATGCCGTTCAAGGCCATGATCAGGCATACCGCAAAGGCGATGAGTGAAATTATTAAAGCGACTTTAACCATTGTTTGTACCTCCTATGGCTCATACTTTACCAAAGAGGTTTAGGATTTGTTTGAGAAAAGTCTAAGGAAAGTCTAAGGATGAAAAAAGAGCTGCCGAAGCAGCCCTTTAGAAATTGACAATGGGAAACACGATTTGAATTGCAAAGATACCGTTTTGCAGAGAAGCCGAGATTTGCCCGCCCATGCGGGTCACAAGTCTTTGAGCGATTGCCAGCCCCAGCCCCGTTGTCTTTTTTGTCCGTGACTGGTCGGTGGTGTAAAAACGGTCAAACAAATGGGGAATATCTTCCTGCTGAATACTGCTCGACGCATTTTTAACGGTTATGACCGTTTGAGCTTCTTCTAACGCTGCGGTGATCTGATAATTTCCATCCCCGTGAACAAGCGCATTATAAACCACATTTGAGAAAATCCGGGTCAAGGCATCTGGATCGCCCCAAATGATAGCCGGTGAATTTGGGATAACGATATGGGGAACGCATTTTTTCTGTTCAAAATCGCCATAGTATGAGGCGACAACATCCCGAAGTACACTGTGTATATCTGTATTCCTGCAATTCAATTTCAGTTCGTCGGCCTCAATCCTTGCAAATTCAAACAGTTGGTCGAGAAGCAGCTTTACAGCGGAAATTCTTTCTCCCGCAATCATCACATATTCTTTTTGATCCCCGGTTAAATCCTGTTCCTGTAAGAGCTGGATATAGCCGTTTGCTGTTGCCAGCGGCGTTCGCAGGTCATGGGACAGACTGGTGATAGTATCCCGGAACAGGGTATCGCTCCTTTCGATTTCCTGACCCATGCTGCGATATTTTTTCAGAAGATGATTGATACTTGTAGCCAGATCCTGTATTGGCCTATCCGTTTTTTCCACCATGATTTCTGTTTGCGTATCCCGGTCTGTCAAAAAATCAATCTGCTTTTTGATTTTCCGAACCAGCCTCCGCTGATAAATCAGTTTCAGAAGCAAAAACAGGGAAAGCATTGCCAGCAAGATACATAACACAATCATGCAGCCATCACCGCCTTTCCAAACCGCGCAAATCCAACCTTTGAAACAGGGAGAACGAAATAGCTGTCGGTAAAAAAAGATATATTCCCAGTGTAACCAAAATGGGTATTAAATCCTCCCCAATGGTATTGACCTGCAAGCTATGGGAAAGCCCTACCACCCAATACTTGTAGAGCGAATAATCCATATCCAATGCTGTGCTTATCTTTGTGAGGTATAGATACAAAACCCCCAGCAGAAAAAATGCGGTAATCGTGACAATTATCCGATGCCGGAGCAGGTAACTTAATAGATTAAGAAATGCGGTGTACCCTAAAAAGCACAGACATTGAAGCAGAAGAAAGGCTCCGATTGCAGAAAACGAATAGTCTATGTCATACCGGGATGCTCCCATTATCAAAATGGACAAATATGCAACGCCAAAGCATACAAACAGAAAAAACAAAACGCCAATCCATGAGGCCAGCAGTTTTCCAAAGAATAGATGTACTCTGCTTGTTCCTTTAGAAAGTGCGATACTGTATGTGCCGGTATGAAAATCTTCTGTAAAGTACAGGCACAAAAAGAGCGTCAACGGAAAAATCAGGCTGTAATCTGAAAATAGAAACTCCGTGAACGAAACCAGTGATATAACCGGAAGCATACCATTTACCGAATTATGATAAAATGTCAGGGCAAGCGCAAAGACAAAAAAAGCAGCCAGTGCGAGGCAGGCCCAAAACAGGCGATTTTTGCGGATACGGAATAACTCACTTTGTATCGTCTGGATCACTCTTTGCACCTCCTGTCATTTTCAAAAGATAGTCGGTCGGCTCCATACCGGCAAGCCAGATTTCCGATACCTCTATCCCGGAATGAACCAGCAGCGTATTGATTTCCCCGGATTGCTCATTGCAATGAAAAATTCTAATCAGGTCATGGCCCAACACTTCAAAATCCGGGAACCGCTGGCTTAAAATCGTAATAGCCCGTTCTAATTGCGGGGTTCTTATCTTTATGCACCGCTGGCAGCTCTCTTTCAATTCCCCAGCCGTAAGCTCACAAAGCAGCTTGCCATCTGCCATCACGCCATATTGGGATGCAAGCCGGGAAAGCAGCGTATAATCTTGTCCAGAGATTAGAAGCGTGGTATGGTTCATTTCATGCAGATAGGTCAGAACAGAAAGCAGGTGTTCACATTCTCCCTTATCCAGCCCGGAAAAAGGGTCGTCCAGAATTATCATATCTGGATTTCCCAAAAGGGCAACCGCCAAATTCACTAAACGCTGGATCGATAAGGGTAATCGCCGTACCGCCTTTTTTTCTTTCGGGTTCAGATGCAATATATCTAAAAAACGGCTTTCTGTGCTTCCGAAAGCAGAAGAAAAATAGTGCAGCATATCAGCCGGTGACAGAGAGCCGATTGTCACAGGCTTTTGGGGTACAAATCCAATCCGGCGGCGCTCCTGCTGATAGTCTATATTGCCAAATAATTTGAGCGTACCAGATTGAGGTCGGAGTGTGCCAATAATGGCCTGCAACAGTACAGATTTTCCTGCGTTATGACCGCCATACAGTGCATAGATTTCTCCACGCATTATCTGAAATGTGATATTTTTAATCCCGTTTCCGTCCGGGAAAACATAGGTCAACCCGGCTGTTTCCAAAGCAGCCTCCAAATAATCATCCCCTTTCCATATCGTCTTATTGTAGCAGATCGGCGTGCAAACTTTATAAGATTTCTCTAAGGATTAGCCCTGCATTTTGAAACCGAGGCCCCAAACCGTCTGAATATACTTTTCCTCTGGATTGACTTTGGCAAACTTCTTGCGGAGATTTCCAATGTGGACATTGATTGCGTTATCGTCCCCGATAAAGTTTTCATTCCACACGCTTTCAAAAATATTGTTCTTTGTGAATACCTTTGAGGGTGCGGACATCAAAAGCTGTAAAATCAGATATTCATACCGTGTCAAAGCAATGGGGGTATTCCCGATTTTAGCCTCCATAGCTTCTGTATCAAGGGACAAATCCTTAAAATGAAGCATCTTACCATTATTGGGGCCGGTGGATTTTTGAAAGCGTCGCAGCACCGCTTCAATCCGCACCAGCAGCTCTTGATTGTCAAATGGCTTTGTGATGTAATCATCTGCACCGTTTCGTATGAGGTTCACTTTGCTGTCTATATCCGTTTTAGCGGACACACCGATAATCGGAATGTCCATCGTGCTTTTTATCTTTTCCAATACTGTTTCCCCCGGTATGCCGGGCAGCATCAGATCAAGTAAAATTAAGTCAAAAGTGCCTTTCTCCATCAACAGAAGCGCCTCGCTTCCCGAATAGGCAGAAGTTACATAATAGCCGTGTTGGGTGAGAAGTCGCTTTGTCATGTCGTTGAGTGGCACGTCATCTTCGATGATTAAAATACTAAAAATTTTTTCCATGTCTATGCTCCTTGCCAATCGGTTTTCCTTTCCGACATAATCTATAAATCAATTATCAGATGTCTCTATTATAATTCCTGGTCTGAAATAGGACAAGGGCGAACCTCCCCTCTGACGGGAAATAAAATATCACCTCATATCAAATTTCACTTCATTTTCATAATTCAACCCGAAATGTACAATGATATAGGGTGATATGAAAATGTACCAAGATGAAAGAAGGTTTGACTTTCATGGGCTCGGTCTGGCACTGAAACAGGCCAGAGAGGCAAAGGGCTGGACGCAAGCCTATGTTGCGGAATTGGTCGGCAAGACTGACAAAACCATTATGAACATTGAGAACAAAGGCCAGCACCCCAGCTTCAACCTGTTTTTTAAGCTCGTCACGCTGTTCGATATATCCGTAGACCAGTTTTTCTATACGGAGGGCAACCGTGGCGGAGACAGTTGCCGGAAACACATTGATGTACTTTTAGACTCCATGAACGAAAAAGAGCTTGTTGTCATGGAGGCTACAGCGTATTATTTTTTCCTTTTCAAGAATACAAGGAATCACAAAAGAACTGAAAAGCCGCAGGCCGGGAAATCCCCAACCTGCGGCCTCGCTGCGGCAAAATTACTCTGCCGCAATTTCCCATTCTCTCAAATTGAACTCACTCAGCGGATAAATTTCAGAGGCAGATGCCTCAAAGCCAAGCGTGATGTCTCCGTTGCTATTGACGCCCTCCAGGACACGCTCGATAGCGCCGCCATCATGGCGCAGCAGCATTCCGACTTGAATTTCTGCACCATGCTTGTCGTAGTATCTCAGCCGCATTACTTACCTCCAACAGCCGCCTTATCGTAATAGTGAACATAGACATTGTAATCCCAGAACCGGGTGATCATCCGAATCCAAATATACAAGTGATCTGTTTCGGAATAGAGGTTGAACTCCGTCGCCTCACTGGTGGCCTGCGCGTACCTGCAGAACCGCCGCATAGTATTCAGCGTTTTGAATGCAGGCAGCTTGAACAGGGCATTCTGGAAATCGTCGATCTCCTTCACCAGCTCCGGCACTGCCTTTTTCCCAGGTCCATCGTGCCAGGTTGTCCACCACCGATGGCCGTCATAATCCGAGCGGGAGTAGGCGATCTCACTGACAGGCCGGCCAGTAAGCTGCATGGGCGGTGTATCGGTGTGCCGGAATACTTCCTCAAAGGTGCAGATGGTATCCAAATAGCATACGCGCCCTTTTTCAGAGGCCGGAAGTCTGCCGCGCTTCACCGCATCCCATTCTGTAAGGGGCAAAGGAGCATGGGCGGCATCCCGAAGGGCCTCGTCCATGCCGCAGGCTTCACAGATCTGCACATCCGCATAGCGGCTGAGGGCATTGACCATCAGGTGGGCTGCCAGAGGGGCGCCGCACCGCAGGCATTGGGGCGGCTTTACAGCATCGCCGTCTGCATACAGCTTTTTATCTTTACGCCAGGCAGTCTCCAACAGGTCTTTGGGATATAATTTGATTTTCATGATTTTGTGCTCCTCCTTTTGGATTTCTTTATTGCTGCCCGCTGGCGGGCTTCGGCTGTTTCTTTGAATGTCTGAGCAAGAGGCGGTTCATGCCTTGCGTCGCTTTCTCTGCGGCGGGCTTCGGACCAGGGGATAGAAGCGGGCAGCTCGCCCTGAAACAACGTCAGCAGATCGGTGGCCATATCCTCCCGGCGGCGATACAAACTGCTCCGCGCAAGATTGGTGTCGCAGTCTGTGATCGTAGTCCGCAGGATAATTCCGCGCTGCTCAAAAGTGAAGCGCCGGTGATGTGACGGATCTTCGGCCTCGACCCGCAGTGGGGGCGCGTCAAGGGAATTTTGTAGCCTGCGCCACCCGCTGTAATCGGTGTAGTGGAAATCCGGAATGTAGTTTGCCAGCCGCCGAAGCGCCTGATATAGCCGCTCATATCGCCGGCCGAGTTCTCCCTTCAAGCGCCGCTCGTAGTAGGTGTAACCCTCTGGGTCCAGTTTTTTTAGTTTTTTGGCATTGAAGAGGTATTCCACATATTCTACGCCGTCCTCCAATCGAACCTGTCCGGTGCGTTCCCCCAGGCCATTGCGCTTGATCCAGGCGTAAAAGCGTTTGCCAGTGGACTTGGTGTTGATATATCCACAATCCTTGGGACACAGGCCGCCCAGATTGGCCGTGAGGCTGTCCCAGAATACCAACTGGCCGAAGCTTTCCTGATAGAGCTTGATGGCAAGATTGCCTTCCGGATAGGTGGTAACTTTGAGAGTCAGGGCATATTCCGTTCCTTTCATACTAAAGGGTATTGGTTTCATGATTTCCTCCAAAAACAAGGGCCAGCAGACTGTAAAGCACAGTCCGCTGGTCCTTGTAACAAGCCTGCCTGTGAGGACAGGGTGGAGAAGGCGTTCAAAACGCCTCCGTTTTCTTTGAACTCTCAACTGATCTTGGGGCGTTGCCTACCGGCCCCTTGATGCAATTAGGCCGCATCGCTGTCAAACAGACGGCGCAATTCAGCGGCCAGAGCTGTGCGGTTCCGGCACGATATGCGCTTTACTGTGCCGCAGTTTCCGCCGTTCTGATCCATTTTTCCAACAGTGATGCTCAGATCCCTTCCATCCTGTGTGATCCAGAGACGCCGGCTTGATGCAGGGTCTTCCGCCACAATCCACAGCGGCCGCTGGAGCGTCATGTAAGACTGCCAGGGGGACCGCCATCCGCTGTAATCAGAAAAGCGGAACCCCGGGACATCTATCTGTTGCTTTTCCAGTACGTCATAGATTTCTCTGTACTTCATGCGCTGTGCCTCCCCGTTGCGAGAGGGCTGCCATCAGCAGCATCGTCTGTCAGGCCTAGTTTCCAGCACAGGGCAAGAACCTCGGAATCAGAAACACGATAGAGCTGCCGCTTGGCGTACTTGGGACGGAAGCAGAAAATGCCATCATCAAACAGGAATTTCCCGTCCTTACTGCCATAGGTGCAGCTGCAGCCCGCCAGCAGACATTTCATCCGGTCAGCATCTTTTTCGATCTTCTCATGGTCGTACCAGATGCTGTACTGGACGGCAACATCCAGATTGCGGTTTTTCCGGCAGCGGTGTTCCAGAAATTGCAGCAGCCGCCAGCAGACCTCGGCACGCTTTTCCACGGTCTGATTCTCATTGAAACTCAATGTAAAGTAGGAGTAATCCCGTCCGGACAGACCACAGCCGTGGAGCGTATTGCTGAAACCATTGCACCAGAAGAAGAGATCCCACTGACAGCTCCCGAAAGGCGCCGGCTCGGTATCCTCATACTGATAGCAGACGAAATTTTGGGCGATGGCGTCCATAACGGGCTCCATAATAGAATTTCGTACCTCAGCAGCCATAACCAGGGCTTGGCCCTCATCAGCCGCTGTATGCGCACGGCGGTTGGCTTTCTTCTGTTCTTCCGTATAGACAAATTGAAAGCGCACGGAATGAACATCGTACATAGCGTAGCCCCGTTCGACCCATTCCGGTCCTGAAGGCGAAATATAGGACTTGTCATGCCATAAGTTCATATTTATCTCTCCCTTGTGGTAATGGTTAAAATTCTCTCCATCCGGTTGTTTTTCCGGTCTTGTTGTGCCGTGCCATGATCAGGCGGGTAGTCGGTGCTGAGGGCTGTACCACCAATTCCCCTTGCTTGTAGGCAGCTTCGGCTGTTTCCAGCGCATGGGAAAGGTCATAAGCCTCCACGGGAAACTCCTGAACGATCTGTTCTTCAATCGTTACGGTGTATTTCCTCAGCATTGGGTGAGATGGTTTTTTCTTCATATTCTACTCCTTTATAAAGAAAGGGACCGGCAGACCATAGCGGTACGGTTTGTCGATCCCTTTGTAATGATGCCCTCTGCCTATTTGGCAGAGCATTTGGCTGGCGCAGGAAAGCTAAGGCTGTGAAGCCTCCAAATCCTCGGATTTGAGTACACGGCCCTGTTTCTCCCGCAGCTGGGCAATATGTGCCTTCCATTCCTTTCGGGCCTGTTCTGCGCGTTGCAGTTCCACGACCTGTTGCTCCGGTGTGAGAGCGGAAAACTCATATTCCCGTTTGTCTGATTCTAAATCACGAATGACCTTCCGCATAATGGCGAGCGCCATTTCAGAGATGGTGGGAGGATGGTTTTCTATTGCTTCTCTGCCACGGCGGAACAGATCTAAATAGGCATGATACTGTGCCTCAGTGATGAACTCCCAGCCGTAAGCATTCTGAATTTCCGCCTCGCTGTGGTACTGCATGGCGGCTTCAAAGTCAGCTTGCCTTGCGGCGGCCTCTTTATCGATTCGCCGCTGCAGTTTGGCGGATATGCGCTCCAGGTCTTTGAGGATCAGGGAGCAGGCCTCCGCCTCCTGTAAATAGCCGTGAGCCTCGCTGCTCAAGTATTTTTGCGGCCGCTTCATGCCGCTTCCTCAGACGGCGCAGGCACCTCATAAATAATCTGCACAGGAATCAGTTCTCCGGGGCGGATATGCTCCGCAAGCTGCCATTCCCCGTTCCGCAAGACCTGTGAAGTGACATCATTATAGATCTCCGGGGGAGTGTGGTAGTCATTCATACACTCCGTAGGAACATACAGGCAGAAAAGCGGCAGGCTGAACACATGCAGGCTCTGCAAAACTACTTCACGGAGCTGCCTTGCCAGTGCCGCGATCTCATCCATGTCCTGTCGCTCAAAGGCGGCCTCGGAGATCTTTTTCAGGTACGGAGTATCTTTGATTGCCTCATTTATGTATTTCACGGCCTCGTCGCCGTAGTGGCTCTTGACGCGGATACCACCGAGGGAAATGTACTGAGTGTATGCGGTGGCAGTCTTACAGATGTTATCTTTCAGGTCTTTGAATGGCTTTGCGTATTTCGCTTTCAGATCTTCCATCGAAACGACCTCCAGGTTGCGCCGGAGCGTATCCAGATGGAATTCCAGGTCTTCACGCAATTTCTTTTCTTTTTCGTCCATGTAGTCAAACCTCCAATCTATTATGATTTATGTGTCACAGCGTCAGCAGGGGCTATGTCCTGCGGATTGCTGGCGAATCTCTTTCAGCAGAGTGTGTGCCACATCGGACACCGCCTGCCAGTAAGCCTCACCGTAGGCGCAGCTGTGTTCCAGCTGGTTGGTGATCCGCTGCGGCAAATCGGGAGAACGCAGTAGTGCTTCTTTCTGTGTGTCAGAGAGCTCTTGAAAATCGTCACGGTTCTCAATATGCTCCCTGAAATCATCCCGCAGGCATTCTGCGCGGTACAATTCTGCCGTGCTGCGGCAAAATGCAGGGGAAAGAGGCAGCGCCCGCTGTTCCAGCGCAATCGAAAAATGGTTCTCACAGTATTCGCCGTCCAGATAGCACTCATAGCTGTTGTCAGACTCTTCTTCGACGAATTGGCTGTTTTCTTTCCAGCGTGGAATACTTCCAACCAGAAATTCTTCCCGAAGGTCATTGTGAAATTGATGTAGGGCATCGGTGCGCTCCGTGAAGATCGCTTCATAGGAACCATACTCCCCATCGGTAGCCCAGTGGACGACGACTATATAGAGCGTCCCTGCGGGATATACCTGGGCCGGATGCTCAAGGGGAACAATCATTTCAGGCCCCATAATGACCATATCCAGGCCCAGATCCTCGATGTGTTTCTGCTCACGGTAAAGCTGTGAAAAGGTCTGCTCCAGCGCAAGGCGGCCCGCAGAGAGTACCGGCGGGTCAAACGCGCAGTAGATGTCCGGCGTGTCGTTGTCAGTCTCCCGGTCATCCTCGGTGCGGATTTCAAGGATATTTCCGAAGAGCCCTGCGTAATCGCTCGCTTCATTGGCAACAATGCGTCCGCCGACTTTGTAGCAGACACCCTCATGCCAAAATTCTTCTCCAGGTTGATGATAAATCATCATTGCTCCCTCCTTTTTGTGGGGTGGGGCTGGGTACAATGCCCTAGCCCCGCAGATCAAAAATCGTTCAGTTATCCGCGACGAAAATGGCGGCACCGCTCATACACATGCAAATGAGTGGCAGCAAAAGAGCGGTAGGCTTGCAGCTTACCAGACTGGCGATCCCGATACCCGCTGGGGCGGGTCGTGTTGTGATCAGTCGTCACTTTCCTGTTCGTCTTCGTCCTCTTCCCAGGGAGAGTCATCAACATCAGTATCTGCCTCCTTCATCTGCTCGGCGGGTTGCTTTGTCCGCTTGAAGGCCAGAACAAGAGCATCCTCACCAAAATCATCTTCCTTCTTCTTGCGTTTCTTTTTCCTGCGGCATTTTTCCATGGCAGCGTCATAGTCATAGCCGATGCCGGCCTGAAATTTGCCTGCAATTTCCCTCATTTTTTCCGCATGATACTCATAAAGGGCACGATGAAAACCAGTCAGGTCCCATTGCTCACAGGCCATCTCCAGCAGCCGTGCATAGTCCCGTAAGGCATTGACTGCTTTGCAGATATCGCCATAGCAGGTCTTGAACACATGGGAGCCGTCCAAATCATGAAAGCAAAGGGAGAGTTCCTGCCCCAGCAGGAAGTCTAACTCCATCGGCTGCCGGAGCACAGGCTCGTATAATCCTTTTGGCAATTCTAAAGCGTTGTGCTGCTGTTCATCCATTGGCGTGGTCCTCCGGCGGAGCAGATACCAGCCCAGCAAAAAGCATTTGCATGGCAGTACGGTATCCAGACTCAAAAGCCTGTTCAATCACAGCGCTGTTGCGCTCACCGGCGGCCGTTTGGTACACCTCGAAAGCTGCCAGAGCTGCAGGAGTTTTGGAGAGTTCCCCGCGTAGGGCGGTCTCAGCCGCAGATACTGTGTGGTTAAGTACCTGCTGCTTTTTGTCCTGCTCCTTAAAAACACTCGGTTCGTACTCGCCGTAATAGAGGTCATGCAGGAAATTGGGCTCAATAGTCATGCCATGCGGCAAAGACATTTTTGGTTGGGTAAGGCCATCGGCAATGCGTTCCAGAGCCTTGATGAGATGGGGCAGCTGGGCGTCAAAAAAGCGGCGGCCGCATATCGTTTCGTGAAAATTCAAAGATTGCACCTCCTGTCAATGAAAAGCCCGCCGGCGGCATATGAGCTGCGGCGGCTGTTGATTCGGACCCCGGTGGGGCATGGTTTCTTTCTGGGTCAGTCGAAACAATCGTGCTGCATAGCCTTTTCACAGGCCAGAGCCAGGCCATCCAGCAGTTGCGGAACAGCCTCCATATACTGGGCCGTAATGCCCAAAGCATCAAGAGTTTCCTGCACATCGCCGGTATAACTGTACTCATGGTTCTCCAACTCCTGGAGGAACATATCACAGATAAAACCTTGCCCGGTTTTGTCGCCGGCAATGGCATCTTCCAGCTCTTTTCGGTGTCGGGTGAACATTTCATTCAGTTTTGCGACATCGCTTTTACGGCAGTAGCCGCCTCCAAAAATGCTGCATACCTGGCGGGTGTCCGAGGGGGACAAGCCCAGCTTGCGCATTCCTTCAGCAAACTGCTGTTTATTAAAAGCAAAGAACATGGGAAATGCGTTTGCTTCCGCCTGCTGGCGGTTGCGCATCTCTTGGTATTGGTTGGTACTCATGCGGCACTCCTTTCTTCTGGTACGCCTGCTGCCAGAGGAATTACCCGCCATTCCTCCGGCCGGCGCTGGTTTTGGCAGACCTTTTCTAAAATTTCATATTTTCCGCAGATAGCGTACTGTATCCAGCATCGACATGGGCGGCCGCCGGTTCCCTGCGCTGAAAAGTGTTCCAGTGCGTACATCATAGGCGCCGCCTCAGTCCAGAAGCGCCAGCTGACGAAGATCATGCAGCAGGCTGCGGTTGTTCTGTTCATACTGGGGCAGGAACGGCTGATCCAGGTCGAAGTTGTAATAGTGACAGAACAAGATCTTGAACACAGATGCCCGGCGCAGTTCCTCTGGTATGCGGCGCATCAGCTTGCCGATTTCCGGGATGGCCCGGTACTGCTGTTTCAGGAATTCCTTATCTTCCCGGGGAAAGTTTCGGTACAGCCAGTCCTTGACAAGCACCTTCCCGCCGCTGAAGTGATACTGCTGGTTATCATCAAAACAGAGGCAGTATTCAAAATCCCGGCCGCGCTCACCGGGCCCCGCCGAAAATGGGTAAAGGCGGCAGGTTCGAGGGCGGGCGGCATAGATACTGCACTGGTTGCCCTGCAGAAAAACACAGGATGCTTCTGCTCCAACCGTTTTGAGTGTGTAAATGGGATACCCTTCATCGGTGAGCGGTGTGGGCTCGCAGTATTGGAGAAGCACATCATCCGTACTGCGGACACCGCAATGCTGCTCTCGAAGGTGTTTTGCCATCCGGTAGGCGTCCAGGCTTTCCACCATGACACAGCCCTCGATGCGGCGGCAGCAATGGCCGCATTGGCTGCACTGGTATGTGACAAACTCCTTGGCGCTTACGGAAACAGCAAGGGTTTTGGATTGTTCCATACATTCCTCCATAAAAAAGGCCGCGGCAGACAAGTGCGCCTGCCACGGCCGGGACCTATGGGGCATTACCCCTTATTGTTTTGACTTCTCTACGCGCACGCGGCCAGAACCGTCGGGAGCGGGCTGGCGGCCGCCAGCGGGAAAGGATCCATCGAAAGGAAGTAGTTGGAGTTGAGCGTTTCGAAATGCACCAGATCCCCGGACTGCTGATGGATCGCCACAACGGGCGAGGTCCGGTAGTCGGAGCCGTTGGCACGCAGGAAGGCGCAGTGGCCGAGAACCAGCGGGCACAAAAGCATTCCGTGCATTACAATGGATTTTTTCGATTTCGTCATAATATTCAGCCTCCATTCAGTTTTGTTGTTTGCCTGCCAGGGACGACAGGCATTTACTCATAGCACAACTCCAGAAACACCGTGCGGACCTCTTCCAGAAGTTCCTTGATGCGTTTCATGGGGAGTTTTTCGTGGCTGGCTATCTCACGGATGCCGTAGCCGCAGCCCTTCATGCGGACGATATTCATTTGCTGCCTGGAAACACGGCCAGCCAGGTCATGGAGCAGCTGCTTCATCTCAAATTCCTGCATCAGATCATCCTGCGCCGGCAGCAGTTCCTCCAGGGGCACGCCGTCCGGGTACAGGCCGATATGAATGCTGAGGATTTCAGCGTTGCGCTTGCGGCGAGCCTGCGAGCGAAAGTGATCATAGACACACAGACGCATTCTGTGGCGGGCAATCGCTGCGAATGAATAGCGTTGTGCCGATTCATCTGAAAAATAATCCTGCACAGCCTTCAGGTAGGGAAAAATGACCACATCATAAAATTCGTCATCTGGCAGATGGTTGTCATTTAAAAATTTGTAGACCAGGCCGTGATGTTCAGCGGCAAACTCCTGTTGCTCCTTTGTTAACGGTACTTCACATAACATATATATTTCCTCCAGTCTAAAGCAAAAAAGGGATACCCCCGGCGTGAGCCGAAGGTATCCCTTGATGACATGTCATGCGGCTGAGGCCGCAACAAAACTCATTACGCAGGCAGCTTCTCGTAGTTGCCGTTGATCTCACCGACCACATAGCTCCCATCGGGGCTGTCGGGCGCCGTAGCGGACTCCGGGATCACATAGTCGCAGTCGTTGGTACGCTGCTCCTCGTTGATCAGGGCCCGCTGGATGTTGATGGCCTTGATCTGCTCCTTAAAGCCATTGGCATAGGCGCGGATCTGAGCCAGTTCCTCGCCCTGGAAGTCGCGCACAAGGCGGAAGGTGGCAACGCTGTAGTCGTTGCTGCCATTGTTCTCCTTCTTGAGCCCAATCTGGATCAGGCTGCCATAGGTGGCGCGCCGGCGGTAGACAAAGGCCCGGTTCAGGAACTCCTTGAACGGCTTGATGCTGGTAGGCGGCAGAGAAATCAGCAGAGGCATATACTCGCCGCTACGCAGCAGGTAGATGTCCCGCATATTCTTGCAGGCCTTGCCGCGGCCGCCGTCTCTGGCCGAACCGTATGCGTTCATCGGGCAGGTGGCGCAGGCACCGCCCGGTTCCCCGATGCCGGTCTTGCCGTCCACAGAAGAGCAGAGAGGCTTGGTGTCCTCGTCATACTCGCTGCCTTCCGGCCACAGGGTATAGGCAGAATGATTGTAGAGAATGACTCCTTCCAGGGTCCGGGCATAATCCGGATTGTCGGGGTCTTCCGTGGGGATCTCGAACTGCAGGGCGCCGCCGGCGGGAATTTTCACCCGCTGGAAACTCATCATCTGCAGGCCGTCCGCATCCTCCGCGATCTCATCGCTGCTGAAATCACCCTCCACCATCGCAGGGAGCAGGAAAGTGTTCCGCTCAGGAGTGTTCATCATAGAAGTGTTCTGTTCGTACATAGTTCGTTCCTCCTTAAAATTGGATGGTTGGCAGCCACTCAGGCGGCCAGCTGGTTGATACGGCTCCACTGCCTTGCCGGCATGGAGAGAATGTTGTAACCGATGCCCTCCAGTGCAGTCGCCCGGTCATAATCCGGGACATCCTGGCTGTGGCGGGTCACCGCATTGGATAAACCATAGAGCGTCAGGTCGTTGCCCTCGATCAGCCGCTGCAGCACACCGGAGCTTTCCTCATCGGTGATGTGGAAGTCCCTGCTGACCAGCTTGACAATGCCGGGGACATCGGTGGTATTCATGCGGGCATCCTTGGCCTCCCGCATCATGTTGACTACACGGGTAAAGCGCACCTCGTCTACCACGGCCCGCACCGTGTCCTGGATCTTCATGGCAAAAGCTTTGTCGTCTGCCTCCAGCGTCTTTTCCGAATACAGTTGATAGTTCTCCGAAGCCTCGTTGACGCGGCCCACATGGTTGCGGCGCATCTGAGCATCGTTTACGACCATTCCGTTACTGCACACCAGCCGGTAGACCAGCGGCTGGATGTTCACCGAACCGAGTCCCACCTCGCTGTTGCTGATGATGATGCCGGACTGAACGATGTCGCCCGGCACGACCTCGGCCTCCAGGCGGGTGTTGACTACCTTGATATACATGCGGCTTTCCGTGAGCTGGCAGCTCTCAAAGTGCATTCCCTCCATATCCTGCAGGACGGGAAGGACGATGCCCGCAATATCAAGGTTGTCAATGCGCCGGTAGCGGTTGCTCAAAAATGCCCGTGCCGTACCCTCAATGGTGCGAATCATACGGACAGAGGGCTCCCGCTGGAACCAGGCGTTCACATTCTGCGCCAGCAGCTGGGGATATTCCTCCAGCATCTTGTCATAGTAGGCTGCCGGGATCTTCAGGTGTGTGCCGATCTGCCGGTGGGCAATGGAATTGACCTCCAGCGGTTCAAGCGCCGGGACACCGGATTGGTCATAGGCGTTGAGGTACAGCTTCGAGTCAAAAGGCTCCAGACGAAGGCTGCGGGTGTCCAGCATATAGTCGGCTTTCAAATCAGCCTGGCGCTGGATCTCCTTTGCCATGTCTACAAGACTGATCCCTGATTTCATTGTGATTTCACTCCCCTCTCTGGGTGATGGCGGTCACCAGGAGACCTGGATGCCCTGCGCCGTGGTTTCAGCCGACAGGCCCTTGCTTTCAAACACTTCCACCAAGCGGGGCCAGTAGACCTTCGCGGGAAAGTTCGCAAGATGTTCCTGCGGCACCAGTTCATCGTCCTGCTGGATGCAGATGTCGCCGTTTTCCCGCAGCGTGAGCTTGCTGTGCCCACGGGAATTCAGGTCGGCGATCAGCGTTTCCATGACTTCGCGCCCACAGTTTTCGTACCAAATGCGTGGATCAATGGGCTGCTTGTTGGGCGGGATATTGACCTCATCGCCCTGTTCTGTGCCAGCCTTGGACAGAGGCACGATTTTGAGCAGGTCACACTGGATGGTCGCGTCCTGCCCGAATGTGATGTCTGCATGGTCGAATCCATCTACATTGTGAAGCCGGATGCGCCCAGTGCCATTGGTTCGGATCAGCTCTGCCGGCCGCTTCTCACACCACTCAAAGCAAGCGTCAGAATACGACGAGCGCAGATAGGCCAGAATCCGGTGGTTGGCATAGCGGAGCAGCAGGTCGTCTGAAACAGGTTCCTCCAGTTCCGGGACCTGGAATGTGCTCTGGGCAATGCCTTCAGCGTGCAGCCAGCGTTCTCTCTGCTGGCGCTGCCGGCGGCGTTTGGCTTGCTGCATATACGGGAGCAGGAGGATCAGAACGACCCAAAGCCCCCAAAGGGTGAATACCCCAATCAGCAGCCACGCCTGCCACGGCCCGCGTACCAGAGCCATGATGGCGATGACAGCACCGATCAAGATGGTGATGCTGCCGCTCAAAAGTCCCTTGTCATTACTCATTTTCTTACCGTCCTTCCTTTAGATTTTTGCCTGAAAACAAAAAAAGAGGGACCGCACCAAGCTTCAGATCATTCTGAAAACTTGATACGGTCCCTCTTGGATGCCGGGAGCTATTCCGGCAGGGGTTCACGGTCGCCATTCATCACCTCGGGAGGTGACGGAACAGGTGCCGCGCCGTCAGGGTCATGCTGTCCACTTTCGGATTTTGCTTTGGAGGACTGCCCAGGGAGAAATCCAAAGTCCGTCAGCCATATTTTCAGCTTCTTGACTGTGGTTCCGTCCTTTTGGCGAACATCCACCAGTTTTTGCGATCCGGTGAGCCAGATCATGCTTCCCTTTTTGACCTTGAGCCGCATGAGCCGGGTAACATCGTCACCGCGGGCCCATACCTGGTAGTAGTCCGGCGGAGTGTTGCCGGAACGCTCCATCAGGTCAAAACAGACATATTGCTGTTTTGACTGGCCCTTTTTCGGGACAAGCTCGTGCATGACTCGGCCAAATACAACGATTTGTGCCATAACACTTCCTTTCTTCGCCTCTGGCGTTAATATCTATATATAAAAAGTGCCAGCAGATACCAGCCCTGAAAGGGCGCGGCAATACCACTGACACTTGATACAGCATACAACCTTGACTGCGTGTGCAATGCAGATATTTAATCTGCGGTACAGAAGCTAAGTCTGTATCCCACAAGGGGAAACGCACAAAAATCAATTACAAGATAAGTGTAGCACTATATCTTGTGTTTGTCAAGCAGTATTATACTATATATAGATATTTTGGCGAGGCGAATCACAATATATGGTTCATGTCGCGGTAGTAATCATCCAGCAGATAGAATTTGAGTGCTCGGGCTGCCGGCGTCCCGTAGCTGAATATCAGACGATAGAGATTGCCTGTCCCATCCACGCCGAAGGGGCCGAGCCAGTGGGAGATGGTGTTGCCATCGAGATACCAGAGCTGAATATCCCGGTAATCATCTTCACTGACAAGCCCGGAAGAAGCCAGCCGATAAGCGTCTTCCTCGTCGATCATGGGGTGGGAAAGAAAATGGCGGTAGAGCTCGTCCGACAGCCCAAGGGCCTGCTGGTAGGTCAGAGGATTGGGGTGACCCAGCCACCAGCGGGTAATATCTTCAAAGGTACGCAGACGCGGTTTGGGATTGAGGGCCCGAAAACGCCGGATGAAATCTTTGATTTCTTCCGGGGCGGCCGGCGGCGGGAGCGGGATCTCACGCACTTCGTCATCCGAAAAGCCGAAAGCAAGCTGCTCGCCGGCTTCATCCTCCAGCAAGAGCGAGGTGCGGGACAGCGGTGAGACCAGAAAATGCTCCATCGCAAAGGTTTCGTCCAGAAAACGCTGGATCTTGTATTGCTCAATGGTGTGGGGCTTATACATTGGGGTGGACCTCCTTTTAAGTATTCCGCCTATTAAATAGGAGAAAGGAATCAATTTTCTGCAAGGTCATTTGCTTTTTTATAAGACTGTCAAAAATAAAGGGATACGGCACTGAAGCTATGACTTTGGTGCCGTATCCCTTTTTCTTACTCATGGGGTGTTTGCTCCCTGCTTTCCATATCTTCATCACAGGAGGCTGCGTCTTCCAGCGCCTCATATCCAAGGAAACTGTTGGTGGAGAGAGCGGTGTCCAGATAGTCGTTTCCGACGGCAGGCCGGCTCCCTTTTTGAAAATAAAAGCGGTAGCGGGCGCCGATCTGGAACTTGGCAGTTTTGCTCAACAGCAAGGTGCGCTCCGCACCCTGTTCATCAATCAGCTGGATCTTGCGGTAACGACGCAGCATAGGGGTGCTGACGCCGGCGCAGATCCCTTCTACCACTTCGTACTGGCCCCGGGCGGCGGTGCGCCATAGGCTGCTGCCCAGCACCAGAGAAGCGGCAAAAATAAGTCCACCCAGCACCAGAAGGATGCGGTCTGCGGTGACAGTGAAGATCACAAGGCTGACTGCTATGCTGGCGATCCCGGCCAGGAATGTCAGCAGGATCTTGCGCCGCAGGACAAAGGGAAATTGGCTCCATTGGTATTTCATGTACTGATCCTTTCAAAAATGATTTGCTGGCGCAGATACAGGTTGGCAACGGCCAGCGTTACCGCCTGGCTGCTCCGGCTGTTCTTCATCAGGCTGGCGATATTCTGGCAGGTGGTTTCGCTGTCGCCGTACACCTTCTCCATCAGGACCCGCTCGCTGGGGAGGGAGAAGACATCCTGCTCCACACATTTGATGATCTCCGCAGTGGAAAGCAGGGCCTGCCGGGAAAGCCGCATGACGCGGGATTCATAGTCGGTCCGGCGGTCTTTGCGAAACAGCTTCAGCGCCTGCCTGACTGAAACCCGACGGCTGAATACCAGCTTCATAAACGATACGCCGCGCACCAAGGCAGAGCCGCTGGTGGGGATGATACCCAGGGAACTCAACAGATCATACAGCGCATCGTATTCGGTCTCCCCGCAGCCGGAAACCAGCAGGCCGCGGGTAAGCAGGCGGTTCACGCAGGCATCCCAGGGCCGGCTGACAGCACCGCCCATAGATGAAGCCAGCTTATCGCACTGAAAAGAAATATCCTCCCATTTGGAGATCCGCCAATTCAGGGCAGTCCAGACGACCAGCTCCTGCATATCCACCATATAGGGCTGACCGCCAAGGCGGATGACAGGGCAGGATCGGCCGCAGCCATTTGTTTCCCGCTCCAGACGGCCGATTGCAGTATATAAGGTTTTCTGTTCCATTGATCAATGCCTCCTTTATATATCCTTTACTGCGGGAAGGCCGTGGTTTTCAACAAATTCAAAGCAGGCTTGCCAGAAAGCGGGGGTCGCTGCGCAGCTTGGCTGCTGAGCGCGAGATCCATGCACCCACATGGGAGGGCGGCACCTGGTAGAGTTCCGCAATATCCGTGACCCGCATTCCCTGAAGCTTGAGTGCCAGAGCCTCAATCCCAAGCCGGGCCACACCGTCATAATCCTGCTTGCTGGCCTCCAGAAGCGACAGCGTTTCCATCAGGGACACCTGGGCGTCAAAAGCATCGGTCTGCGGTTCCAGGGCCTCGCCGTCGGCGGCCAGTTCCCCATGCTCCCCAATAATGAGCCGGCTGAATATCTTGCCCCTGTTGCAGATCGTCCGGCAATAGGACAGAAGCCCATTCTTTACGACCGTTTTGGCGTAGGTGGCAAACTGTGCCCGCCCATCGTCCTCATAGGTGGCCGCGGCTTTGCAGAGCCAGACGCACCCCTCCTGGAACAGATCGCTGTACTCCAGGCCGCAGATAGTCGGATTCACATGGATATAGTCGCAGATCACCCAATGTACCACCGGCAGGTTTTGAGCAACGAGTTCCTGCTGCTGTTTCGTCAGGCTGGTCATTTGCTCACCTCCCGTCAGGCTGCCGCCTGTCCGGCGGCAAGAGGAGCTGAGGCCTGCCTGCAGAGGCGGACGACCTCATCGCACATCCATTCGGAAAACTGGCCGATATGGGCCTGCCGTTCATCCAGCCCCAGCTTCGCCTGGAGCCAGATGTAGACCTCCCATTTTTCCATGTGCCGGCTCTGCCGCAGCTGCTCCAATGCCCGGTGCGCCAAAATGCGCTTGTGCCGGAGATCTCCATTTGCCAAAGTGCCCATAGGCCGGTGCGTCCTGTCATGGGCGCTCACATAGGCATCGCAGGCGGGCCAGCGGTCGCAGAGATAGAGAAATTTCCCCTGGGATCGGCGGTTCAAGCCGTAAACCACGCTGGCCGGACGGAGGGAGGCATTGGCATGGCAATAAGGACATTTGATCGGTTTTTGCTTCATCATAAAATCATCACCTCCAAAGACGCGCCAAAGGCGGCGCGATGGCGTCTTTCTGTGTAAAAATCAGCTGTTCTGGCTGCAGCTGAGGTCCAGACAAAGCTGCCTGAGCGTACATGCGGAAGGGTCCGGCGTATGCCATTCGATGTACTTGGAAAAAGCGGCGTCAAAAGAGCGGTGCGACAGAACGGCACTGCACTCGGCGGGCTCTACTTCCTCACCAGTCAGTTCATGGATGGTTTCCGCAGGCAGAAGCATGACCTGCCCGCACTCATCCACTGTCAGCAGGAATCCGGAACAGGGCTTCTCCCGGCCATACATACAGGCATCGCAGCCACAGCTGACAAAGATGGCATTGCGCCAGTTCCCACGGACGGCCCGCAGAAAGGAATAAAATTTGCAGGATGTTTTCATCCTCTACCTCCAATAGTCGTTTTTTGAGAAAATAAAAAAGCGGGGACCAGCTGCAGATGTCCACAAGCTGATCCCCGCTGACGGCATTTAAGCGAACAAGCCCTTAGTTGGCCGCGCCAAACAGGCCCTCGATCTCCTGCGTGATCCGGGGGATGACCGTATCGTTGAAGATGAGGGTCAGGGCCGCCAGCAGCAGGGCGCCCAGCACAACGGCGATGATGATTTTGACCGCATCAGAGATGTAGAAATCGCCGCGCTGGTTGGAGAGCGCCATACGGGCCCGAAGCGCGAGGCCGTTCGCTTTGCTGCGGATGCAGCTGGTAAACTTCTTCATGGAAATACCTCCTGTAAATGTGATATTGGATTTTGGTATGGTTATGGCCGGTCAGGACCGGCGGATAGGCTTGAGCAGGCTGTTTTTGTTGGAGCGGGGCCTGTCCGGATACGCTTTCGGCTTCTGGCGCAAAAGCCACCGGAACCGGCGCCGCCGCCCATCTTCGCCGTCAGGCGGAATATATTTTTTCTTCGACATGGATTTCTCCTGTTCAGACGGTAGGTTCAGGGCCGGCCTGAGAGCAGGCCGGCCCTGGGGAAATGGATGGAAGGCAGCCGGCATAGCGGCTGCTATGGGAACCCACTGCGGTACAAAACATCACCTCCATCGTAGATTCGCCCCGGGTAGGAGCGGGTATATGGAAAGCCCACACCAGAGGCGTGGGCGGATACCTGTCAGCCGAAGAAAGCGCCCAGGGAACTCATGACCTCGGTGCAGAGGACCACCAGATAGATGATCATAATGCAAATGAGCATCATCATGGAGTAACGCTGGATCTTCTTGGGGCGCTTGGCTGCTTCTTTTTTCAGATTGTTCTGCTCGATCTGCCTCATATCAAAGCAGATCATCTTGAAGTACATCCGCTGGTCATCGCCGCGAAGCACGCCAATCAGGCCGCGGATCACATCGGACAGCATGGGGCTGCCAATGCGGGTTTCAAAACGGATCAGGGCATTCTCATAGTTGCCGGTTTTCATGTCGGCAATGGTCTGGTCCAGTTCCGCGCCGAAGTCCTTGCCCGCTACCCGGCGGTAAGAGGTCAGGATTTTCAACACATCCCGGTCATTCTCCAGGTTCTGCCCAATGGTCAGTGCAAACCGGGGGATCTCGCTTTCAATGATCTTTCGCCGCTTCTTGACAAAATCAAAGACGCTGTAATAAGTTGAGAACCACAGCGCCACCGCAAGACCGATCAGCACGGGAACCATCAGCGGCACCAGAAACACCATCAGGATAGAGCAGAGACCGACAGCGCCTGCTGTGACCCAAGCCCGGGCTGTGTAGATCTCCGGCGTCAGCTCCAGGCCGGCAATATCCAGCGCCCGCTGCAGCTTGTTCCGCTTGAGCTTATCCAGCTTCAGATACGGGGCGATCAGTCCGGCGATTTTAGTGATGTAGACATCCAGCAGTTTCTCGGCCTTTACGCCCTGCTGCTTACGGGCCAGCATCATCATGCGGGAGGTCTTCTTTGTGGGAATATCCACAAAGGCGCAGGTCAGGGTGTAGGTGGCAAAACCAAAGAAGATGATCGCCACAAGTGCCAAAAGGGTCATGCGCCGTCACCTCCGTATTCAATGGGCTTGCTCAGCTTCATGATCTGCGTCAGGGCGAAGAGAATGATGGCCGCGCAGATCGCCAGGGCAATTTTACCGGGTGTGGTGAAGATGAGCGTATGGAACCAGTCTTCATTGAGGAAGTAAAGCAGCGGCACATTGGCGATCACCAGGAACATCATCGTGATGGCCTCACGGCGCGGCCCCTGCATCATGGCTTCCAGTTCAGACTGTACCACACGCACATCGCTGAACTTCTGGGCGATGGTGGGCAGCGTGTTTTTCATGGAGCGGTCAGACTGGCACTGAATGAGGATGTTGCACCACTCATGAAATACCCGGTTGGGGACCTTCATCTTCAGCGAGTTGATGGCGCTGGTCAGGTTGGCATTGATCAATTCCGCCTCGTACACAAACGCCTCGAAGTTGGCCTTCACCGGCTCATTGATGTAGGGCAGGTTTTCCTTGACTGCCCGGATCAGGTCCTCCGTGCGAAGGTAGGAGGTGGTGATGATGGAGATAGCGGTCTCCAGTTCCTCATTCAGATGCTTCTTGTAGCTGGCGGCTGTGCTTCGCAGATACCAGATGGGGGCCAGTGAAAAGCCAATGCCCAGGATCGGCACCATATACACATTGTTGATGAGCAGCGCCAGCACAGCGCCCACCGCAAACAGGATCAGCGACAGCCGTTTGACCGCTTCATAGCGGTCGGCGCGGCCGGTGCCTTTTAAAATCTGCTTCAGCTCATAGTCCTGGTTGAAGAAGCCCTTGGCGGGTGTGCCCATCAGGACATTGAGTTCGTCGGAGAGGGTGGCCGCTTTGCGGCGGGAGCGGAACAGGGCGTCGATGAAATCACCTGGCCGCACGCCAAACAGAGCCAGGAGGCCCGCGCTGATCAGCGCAAAGCAAATTATGTAGATCCACTGCAACCTTTAATCCACCTCCTTCGGGGCGTCCATGAACTCCGCCAGCTCTTTATTGGAGATGCCGTTGTCAAGGAGCCGTTTTTTCAAAGTATCAGAGATCAGGCCCACCTTCCTGTGATGGCCCACCACATGGATCTCACCCTTTTCATCGGTCACATTGTCCTCTACCTCAAACTTGTAGAGCGTGTGGGAAATGAGCTGCCCGTCCCGGTAGTCCTCACCCTCCAAAATCTCCATGATCTTACGGGAACGGTCCTCCAGCTGCTTGGTAAACACCACGATGGGATAGGCCTCCACCATGATCTCCATGAGTACGGCGTCATCCATGCTGTATTTGCGCTTGGCAAGGGTCATCATCCTGCGGTAAGTGCTGTTGCAGGAGTTGGAGTGGATGGTGGTACAGACGGTATGGCCGGTGCGGGAACTTTCGGCCGCCGACAGGCTTTCCGCGGCGGACCGCATCTCGCCGACGCCGATGACATTGGGGTGTTTACGCAGCACCCGCTCCAAAAGGAAGTCCTGATTGATGTTCAGCGCCGGATTTTCGCTGGGCCGGGTCAGCAGGTGGATGACGGAGTTCAAGATATTTCCGTTTTCATCCCGCTTGACCAGATCAAACTCGCGGCTACCTTCCTCAATGGTGATAAGGCGCTGGTTGTTGGGTACATTGGAGAGCAGCCATGCCATGATGGTGGTCTTGCCGGAGCCGGTGGAGCCCGCGATACACACGCTGACGCCATACCGGATGCAGGCCATCAGGAAGTGGAGCATCTCGGCGGTGGCGCTGCCGGAATCCAGCAGCTTCTGTTCGGAGACTGTCTGCTGGTTGACGATACGGATGGAGGCGTTGATGCCCACATCCGGGTCTACAATGGGCGTCTTATCCACAGAGATACGGATGTTTTTGTCCAGAAAGCCCACCACACTGGGCATGGTGTCGTCAATGACCATGCCGCAGGCATTGAGCATACGGCGCACCACATCAATGGCGTGCTGCGGGGAGGAAAACTTATCCGGGATCTTAATGCTGCGCCCGCCGGCCTCGATCACTTCGATGTCGTTGTAGGCGTTGATGTTGACTTCCTCAATGCCGGGCTTGTAGATCCATTTTTTGAGGAAGGAGTACCCGGCCATATCCTCATAGAGCTTTTCACACAGTTCCTCGGTGGTCAGCCCTTCGATGGCGTATTTCCGCTTGACAATATACTGCACCATCAGCTCTTTGAGCAGTGTGGTGGCCCGCTCGGCGTTGCCTTCGCCGGCCTCGGCAATGGTGGAGGCGTGATTTTCAGCAAAATACCGCTGCACATCCTCCAGCACCTGGTCATAGGTCAGGTCCTGGTTGGCCGCCGGCGCGAAGAATATGTCGTTGAGATTATTCATCGGCGTCATCCTCCTCGAACTCGTCCTCGTCGTCCGCGTCCTCTGCCGCCTGCTCGGCCAGCTCCATCTGCTCCAAAGCGTCCAGCACCTTGTTGAGCGAGGCGGTGTACTTGGGATTGCAGTATTTGATGGCCTGGAACATCCCTCCTTCGGTGGCGCAGCGGTCGATCTCCTTGCCATAGGGAAGAAGGCCGTCAAAGCCGCCGATGATATAGCCCATTTCATCCAGAGCGTGGAAGGGGCGGGCCATGCCGGCGAAGGTTATGTGCCGGTCATAATGGAAACGCCCATCCACCAGCAGGGGCTGATGGGCTTTCAGGTAGTTGACACCCTTCAGGTCGGGGGTGAGCAGGCGGATGACCAGATCGCCGGACTCAATCGCCGCCGGGGTGAACACATTGGTCATGTTGGAACTGCAGTCCAGAATGACGAAATCCACCAGCCTGGCGGCGGCGTTGACCAGCTGGAGTACCATGGCGTATTTGATTTCCGGATAACTCAGCGGATTCTCACCGGCGGAATAACCCATCAGGCCGATGAAGGGATAGCTTTTGAGCACCGTGACATGGCTTGCCACCAGAGAGGTGTCGATCTCTACGCTGCTCAGGACCTGCCCCACCGAGGCATTGGTCTGAATGATCTGCTCCGGCAGCCAGACCGGGAGCATGGGGACGCTGATCTCCGCATTGATGATGATGGCTTTCCGCTTGTCGCGGGTCAGGGCTTTTGCCAGGATGCAGGAAAACATACTTTTCCCGCTCCCCGGGCTGCCCCAGACAGTAATGACTTTTCCCATAGGAAACTCCTTTCCCAAGGGTGGAATGCCCTTGACTTTTTGCAAAACAAATGTATAATATAAGATAGATTATCATAAAATAAATTATGATAAAGGAGGCATTAACATGAAGTTTATCGGCAGACAACGAGAACTGGAGTCTCTTGAACGGGAATACCAAAAAGACAGCAGCTTTGTTGTGATTTACGGCAGGCGGCGTGTAGGAAAAACAACACTAATTAAAGAATTTATCAAGAGTAAGCTGGCATTCTACTTTCTCGCAACGGAGGAAGTGGAATCACAAAGCATAAAACGGCTGTCTGGTGTTGTGTCCCGGGTAACACAGAATCCGTTGCTGCAGCGTGCAGCCTTTTCCGACTGGCTGGATTTGTTCCATATCATTGCGGAATTCCGGCCGGAGGAAAAGAAAGTCCTGGTTATTGATGAATTTCCCTATCTGGTTAAGTCCAATCCGGCGTTCCCGTCTATTCTGCAAAACGCATGGGACGAAGTTCTCAAGGACAGCAATGTGATGCTGATTCTTTGCGGCTCCTTGATTGGAATGATGCAAAAACACGCGCTGTCTTATGACAGCCCCCTGTATGGCCGCCGGACTGCACAGATCCGGTTGGCGCCTTTGCCGTTCCCGGATGTGTATGCCGCTCAGCATCTCTCTTTTGAGCGTGCGGTGGAGCAATATGCGATTACCGGCGGCGTACCCAAATATCTGGAGTTTTTCAACGATCAGGAAGGACTGCTGGAACAGGTGGAGTCTGCGGTTCTCTCGAAGAACGGTTTTCTGTATGAAGAACCAAACTTTCTGCTGAAAGATGAAGTGGTATCCGCTGTCAACTATTTTTCCATTATCCGCGTGATGGCGGATGGAAACCACAAGCTGGGGAAAATTGCGGGAGCTCTGGGGACAGAAACTTCCGCGCTTACGCCATATCTTTCCACGCTCAGCGACCTTGGCTTTGTCGTGAAGGAAACGCCGGTTACGGAGAAAAATCCGGAGAAGTCCCGTAAAGGCCTTTATTTCATCTCTGATAACTTTGTGCGTTTCTGGTTCCGGTATGTCTATCCATATAAAGGGGAACTGGAACTGGACAATACGCAGATTGTTCTGGATGAAATCCGAAAAGACTTCGTACAGAAGTTTGTGGCCTTCGCCTATGAAGATATCTGCAGATCCATTTTTGCAGACCTTTGCAGGGAAGGTGTCATTGACTTTGTTCCCTCGCGGATCGGAGCTTACTGGCTGAATGATTTGGACAGCGATACGGAAATTGATGTGATGGCGGTGGACCATCAAAACAAGCGATTCTTTGCAGGCGAGTGCAAATACCACAATAAGCCGGTGGATGCGCCTGTATTTTTTGCTCTCCGCGATAAGGTGCAGGCTTCTGGTGAAATCCAAAAGGTATGGAAAGGCTATCAGCCTATTTTTGGGATATTTTCTAAAAGCGGTTTTACCCAGCGTCTTGTTGACTTGGGCAAAGAAAATCCACAGCTTTTCCTGATTAACGAGGATCATCTTTCTACCCAGCAGTGAGGAATCGGGCGGTGAATCTGTTCACCGCCCATTTTTATTCGCCGTCTTCCGGGATGCTGTCCGCAGGAGTTGTTTCCACACCGCCTTCCGTATTCTCGGTGCCCGCTTCGCCTGTGGACTCGCTATCTGCGGCGCCTTCAGCAGTTTCTCCGCCATCCTGGCTTTCAGCATTTTCTTCAACCAGTGTTTCGGGGAAGTAGATCTCCTGAAGCGTCTTGTCCTGCTCAGCCAGCAGTTCCTCGGCCAGCTGGTCGTTGTTGCGGGAGATCAGCGCCACATGGGCCACGCCGTCATTTTCCATCTCGGTAATGATACGGGCCTGCTCCGGGCTTGCCAGCACAGTGATGGTGGCAGACTGCTGCGGCTCTTCGTCCTCGGTAGGCTCCTTGGTGTTGTCCACATTGATACCGTCAGAGTCGGTGACCGACAGCACCTTGACAAAGCGCAGTTCCGGCACCTCTTCCGCCGTCTCCAGGAAGTGATAAATGCGGATGATGTCGCCCGGCTGCAGCTTATCCGACAGGCCGGAGGCCAGCGTTTTTACAGTCAGCGAGATGGCGACCTTGCCGGAGGGAATATCGTTGAGCGCCACATCCGAGGAAACAGGTACGGTGCTGACCTTGCTGGTGAGGATATAGTCGCCTGCGGCCAGGTCGGCTGTTACATACAGGCCCTCCACATCCTCCATGCTGTGGGCCACATTGGACGGGAGATTGTACCCGCCCACTTCTACGACTTCGGCATTGTCGCTGGTGATCTTTTCGCCCTTCAGCACCGGCTGGGTGATGCGGACGATCTCCGTCTTGCCGTTGGTCTGCCGGGCAATGGTGGGCAGTGCCACAAATGCGATGACCGCCGCCAGAACCAGGGACAGAATGCCGAAGATAAATCGGTTGTTGAGTTTCATAAGCATCTCTCCTGTCATAAAAATAGTTCAGCCAGCGTCGCCACAGAGCAGCCGCAGGCCAGAAAAGGTAAAAACGGGATCGCGGTGGGCTGTTTGTCCCGCAAGAGCCGCCGATACAGCAGCACCACCGGCATGGCGAAGCCGGCGGCTACCAAAAATACCAGGGCCATGCCGGAGGGGCCATAGACCAGACCCAGTACCCCGCAGAATTTGATATCCCCGCCTCCCATACCGCTGCCGCCGGTCGCCATAGCAGCGGCCAGCGGAATGCAGAAGCCCAGCAGCGCACCCACCAGAGCCTCGGCCACAACGGGCCAGATGAAAATGGGCGTCCGGTCATACTCCAGAATGAAGCAGACCTGGATCAGCGGGGCCAGCGCGGCCAGGGGGATAAAAAAGACGAGCGCCCGGTCGGGCACCCGCCTGTATAGGATGTCGTAGACGGCAAAACCCGTCACCACCAGAAAAACAGTGAGCAGGTATGCCATCCACACATTACTCTCGATTGGTGTACCAGTCATCATAGAGGCTCCCGTCAATGGAAACATAGTCATTCAGGTTGATACTCAGCATCCCGTCCGGCGTCCAGGTATCCCAGACCTGGGTGAAGACGGTGTAGTTCGTCGCATCCGGGAACCAGATGGGGGTAAAGTGCACTTCCCGGCTGTAAGTAGAGAACTCATTGGGCTGGAAGGTGAATTTGGCGCTCCGGCCGCTGGACACCCGCTGCAGCAGGCGGAGATAGGTTTCATACTGGAACTCCGGGAACACCGAAAAGGCCGTCTGCGGATGGGTGATGTGGCTGGTGGGCGCGTCGGTGGAGAGCGTGGCTGTCACATCTTGCTTGACGCCGTACCCGCTCTTCATGGACTTTCCGGAGGCTGTCGGTACGATATCGTCCGGCATCAGGGACATAACGCCACTGATGGAGGCAGAATAGCCGGTGTACTCATATTCCCAATAGCCTTCATCGACCCAGTGCCCGCCGTCTTCCCCATGGTCGCACCAGACCCATACCGGCACCCAATAGCAGCTCCAGACGCCCCAGTTAGCGGTGAGCTTCTGCGTTTCGTTGGGCAGGGACGGTACCGTATAACCGGGGTTGGTATCAGTCGCCACCGGGTCAGGCGGAATATGCTCATTCAGGTCCACAATTTCCGCCACAAAGGTATCCTGGGCGGTATAGGCCCCGCTGACGGATACCGTGATGGTGACTGTCTGCGGTGTGGTGGGGGTATGCCACTTGACCCAGACCACCTGGCTGTCACCTGCGGGGATCACCACATCGTTGACTCGGTAGGTGGTGCCGAGGATGTGGAAGGTCACCGAAGCGGGATTATCCGGCGTCAGGTCGGTATCCGTCCGCAGGGTGACAGAGGTAATGACATCGGTATCTACCCGGTACTCCACATCGGGGGCTTCAATATCCCCCTCGGGCGGGGCTTCATCAAACCAGACAATGCCGACGCCCAGTGTATTGATGATGTCGGAATTGTTCTGCGTCCCGGTGGTGTTGCCGGTCCAGGCGGAAATACCAAGGTCACTGAACTCCAAAAACATTGCCAGCGGCAGGTTCTTATGGGTCAGCGAGGTCATGGTCCGGCGCAGATTGCCGCCGGACATCTGATCGTAAAGGCCAGCCTCGGTGGCCGTCATGCAGTAATATTGGCCGTTGTGGGTAAAGTAGGCGATGGGCTCGATCAGCAGCTTATATTCTCCAGCGATCATCCGCTCATAGTCCACACCCGCAGCCTGGGCAACCATCATGCAGGCGTACTCCGAGCAGAAGTACCGTTTGATGGCGTCAATGTTGCTCTGGCCCTTGCTGCTGACGATGGTGGGCATGGACTGCGCGGGCTTGATGCAGGAATAGGCCACCCCGGACTGGAGGGAGAGGCCAGTGCCGCTCAGGTACTGCAGTTTGTTGACTTTGCCAAAATGGAGGATGCTGCTTTTCTGCGTCCGGTTGGAAAAGTCCAGCGGTGAGGACACGGCAGCACCGCTTGCTGCATCTACAACCGTGATACGCACGCCATCGTTGCCGGGATTCCAGAAGTTTGAGGATGTGCCTTGCCCCATCCCGCCGCCGCCACCGTCAATGTTCCCGTTGCCTCCTGATGCAAATGCCGTGGAAGGGACGAGACAGAACACCAGGGCGAGGCTGCATAAGAGGGCGAGAAGTCGTTTCAAATACATCACGCTCCGTTCTTCTTGAAAATAAGAAGGCCGCCACAATCCTGTGACGGCCCTTCAGGTCCATATTCAGTTGTAGGTGGTCAGCCGCCCATGTTGCCGACCTGCTTGTTCAGATCGCCGTCGCTGTCGCCGGTGGACTGCTGCACATCGCCGGGGACTACCCAGCCAAATACCGGATCATAGACAGCGCCGCTGCCATTGCTGGAGCCGGGGGCCGGCTCATTGCTGGAAGTGGATTCCTCTGCGGGAGGAGCAGTGACTTCCGGTACTGCCGGATCGGGATTGACCTCATGCTCTTCGCCGGGGTCTTCGATTTCCGTCTTGCCTTCCGGTACGGGGGGAGGCGTTTCTTCCGGCTTTTCCGTATCGGTAAAGTCGATTTCAACCTCGCCCTCGGATTCCGAGGTCACCTTGGGATATTCCTCTTCGGCGCTGGAAGACTGGCCGGGTGCATAGGCGTCTGCGCCCCCGCTCCCGTCGCCAGACTGCACACCGCCATCCGACCAGTCGCTGCTGGTGCTGCTGGGCGGGGATTCATTCGGCCGGAATTCTTCCGTGCGGTCCCGGCTCACGAACCAGCAGATGCCCAGAATGGCAACGCAGAGGACGGCCAGGGCCGAAACAATAAAGCCTTTGGATTGAAAAAACTTCTTCATGTGTGTCCACACTCCTTTTTGCTGTTATATAAAGCCTATACTGCGGAGCTGACTGGATTTCAACAGCGCCGCTAAAATTTGGTGTTGTGGTAGCCGGTCAGCTCCACCCGCTGGGTGATGGTGGGATAACTGTGTCCGAACATGCGTACATAGAACTCCACATCACAATAGAAGATGTACTCCACCCGGTCGCCCACCACATTGAACTCCAGGCTGATGTCGGATACCTCATAGTCCTCTGTGGAGAGCGGGATCTTCTCAGCCAGGCCGCCGGCGACAGTGGCCTCCAGCATTTCCGTATAGTCATTGCTGGAATAGAGGGTGCGCAGGTATTCCTCGAAGTTGGTTTCTCGCTGGGAGCGGTAGGTGTCCGCATAGATGGTGGCGCTCAGGTTGTTCAGCTCCATTTTGGCGCCGTTGCGGATGTTGATGCAGGTGATCCGCACCGAGGCGTACAGGAGCAGGAAAGAGATGAGCATGACGACCCCGACTACAAAAAAGCAGGCAAAGAAAGTGATCTCGCCTCGCTCGTTGCAAAGCGGCCGGCGCAGCCGTGAAAGAAAACGCTTCATAGGCCACCTCACTTCCAGTAGTGCTCGCTGACGCCGGAGCCGCGGGCAACCACCGTGATGTTGACCAGATCCAGGTTCCAGAAGCCGCCCAGCTTGGCCTCGCCCTCAATGGTGATATAGAAGGGCGTCCCCAGCTGGATGGCCCGGGACATCCCGGACGGCGTAGGCGTCTTGTATGTGGCATCGATGGAGTATGTGATATTCTCCGCGCCCTCGATCTCCGAGCACAGGAAGTCAAAGAGCGAGTCGGTCTCGCTGTTGATGCCGCCGGACAGCTGGATCTGCTTGACCATCTGATCTGCCGCATGGTCTAACTCCTGTTTTGTGGAGATGATGCCGAACAGGTCAATGATAAAGGCCAGCAGGATGACGGCGATGAAGATGAACACCACCGTAGAGAAATAGTTGGCCTCGCCCCGTTCGCTCTTCAATGTCCTGCGGACTTTTTGCAGGAAAGTATGAATGTGAACCACCACCTTTACTTACAAATGAAAAACAGCCGTCCCGACCGGAACGGCTGCATTACAAAGTTTTGACTGTACCAAGTATAGCAGATTTGGATTTACGGCGAAAGGGCAGGACTGCGCCAATGTATGGGCAATCCTGTGCCAATTTACCGGAAAGCTGCCAAGAGTATTATCACTACCAAGAGACTTCATCAAGAACAAAAGACTGCTTTTGAGTATCTGCTTGATATTATAACAACACAAGCACATTCTCTGCCTTGCAATGTCATAATAAGACAAAGTATAATGAAATATCGGTAATTGAACTCCTGAAGATGACAAAACATTTGGTCCTATTTCAAGTTGTGCGCTGCACTTTTATTGGAGGGCTTAGGAAAATCTTAATAAAATTTGATGCAATTCATTGTGATTTTCCTAAAGGATATTGGTATGCTATAAAAGAGTTATATTTTGTGAGAGGAATGGATTAGATGGCTGAAAAAGTCTTAGTTGTAGACGATGAACGCGATATTGCAGATTTATTAGAAGTCTATCTGCGAAATGAAAACTATGATGTTTATAAATATTATTCGGCAAAAGAAGCCTTAGAGTGTATTGAAAATCAAGAAATAGATTTGGCTATTCTTGACATAATGCTGCCGGACATTAACGGCTTTTCTCTTTGTCAGAAAATACGGGAGAAATATACCTATCCCATTATTATGTTGACGGCAAAGGATGAGGAAACAGATAAAATTACAGGTCTGACTTTGGGAGCGGACGATTATGTAACAAAACCTTTTCGCCCGCTTGAATTGATTGCAAGAGTGAAAGCCCAGTTGCGAAGATATAAAAAATACACACCAGTACAGATTGAGAAACATTCTACACCCAAACTCACATACAAAAAGCTAATGCTTGACACGCAAACGTATGAGTGTGAATTGAATGGGACACCTATATCTTTGACCCCGACGGAATTTTCTATTTTGCGTATTTTGCTTGAAAGACAAGGAACTGTTGTCACTCTTGAAGATTTGTTTCATTTGGTATGGAAAGACGAATATTACAGCAAAAACAGCAGCACAATCACTGTCCATGTCCGGCATTTAAGAGAAAAATTGCAGGACACGACAGAGAAACCACAATACATTAAAACGATATGGGGTGTTGGATATAAGATATAGCCCGCCCGTGATTGGAGATTGAAATGAAGAAAAAAGAAAAGATAAATTATACTGTGCCAATTCTATTTTTATTATATCTGGCACTCTTGATATGGATTATCTTATTTAAGCTGCAATTTTCTATCCTCGACTTAGATCGAGTACGGGAAATCAATCTAATTCCATTTTATTATGAGCATGAGGTTACTTTTCACGCAACAGAAGTTTTACAGAATGTGTTGATCTTTATGCCCTTTGGAATATATCTGTGTTTATTACTTCCTAAAAGTCGGTTTGGCGTGAAATTGCTTTTGATTTCCGTGGTGAGTTTGCTACTGGAAATCTGTCAGTATGTCTTAGCGATTGGCCGGTCAGATATTACAGACCTTATTACAAATATTTGTGGCGGTCTATTCGGTATTATTCTATATAAAGCGGCAATCAGACTGTTTCGGAACAAAAAACGGGTAGATCAAGTAATTATTATTTCAGCCGCGATTGTAACAGTAATAGTTGGTGGAGGACTGCTGCTCTTGCTTGCAGCAAACTGATGGAGGTGAAAAGTATTGAAGAATAACTGCTATTCCATAGAAAAACGGCTTCGGTTGCGGCTGTTCCTTCTTCTGTCCTTATATACGGTAATCGGTTTTGTCGTTATGTTGTTTTCTGATTATGTTTTAGCATTATTTCCGTCGCCCATTAGCACATGGATTTTAGAGCGGCTGGATGTAATTTTTGCCCTTTATCTTATCTTTGGCTTTGTAGGCATTTTTTATTTCTATTGGAAAAAGCCGTGGGAATACTTGAACGAGGTTATCGGCGCAACGGAGCTTGTTTATGAGCAGAACGACCATGCGATTGAACTGTCTGAACCACTACGGGAAGTTGAAAGCCAGATGAACCAGATTAAAATGTCTGTCCTTTTGAGCCAGCAGGCCGCAAAGGAGGCGGAAACAAAGAAGAATGAGTTGGTGATGTATTTGGCCCACGATATTCGCACACCTTTAACAACTGTAATCGGATATTTGAGTCTGCTTAATGAAGCGCCCGATATGCCGGAGGAACAGAAAGAAAAATATATCGGGATTGCACTGGATAAATCGGAGCGATTGGAAACTTTAATCAATGAACTCTTTGAAATCACACGTTATCATACAAATACCGTTCAAGTGAAAAAGCTGCCGGTTGATCTGTATGCCTTACTATCCCAAGTCATTGATGACTTTTACCCCGCACTCTCTGAAAAAGGAAATACAACCCAAATATCTATGCAGGATGGTTTAACCGTCACGGGTGATCCAGAAAAACTTGCCAGAGTGTTCAACAATTTATTGAGAAACGCAGCATCTTACTGCTATCCAAACACTGAAATTAACATAACCGCGAGCAAGAAAGGCAATCATGCTGTCGTGATCTTCAAAAATCATGGGCCAACTATTCCGGCAGACCAATTAAGCACAATCTTTGATAAATTCAGCCGTTTGGATGAAGCCAGAACATCCGATACAGGCGGCGCTGGCTTAGGTCTTTCGATTGCAAAGGAAATTGTAAACCTACATGGCGGAGAAATCACGGCACAGAGCCAAGCGGAAGAAATTACATTTACGGTAACGCTGCCTCTTTCAAACAAATCTTAGGAATTTCTTAGGAGTATTCCACATTAAAATTAGAGATTGCAAAGCCCCTGTTCGGTAGAATAGATACTGAACAGGGGCTTTGCTTTTGAGGAAGAAAAGGAGTGATGATTATGGAACTGAAAATTGAGCATTTAAGTAAGCGGTTCAAAGATAAAACCGCTGTCAATGATGTAAGCCTGACACTGACAAGTGGAGTTTGGGGCCTGCTCGGTGCAAACGGAGCAGGGAAAACAACTCTCATGCGGATGATTGCTGATATTATGGTGCCAACCAATGGGGCTATTTATTATGATGGCCAAGACATTCACGAAATGGGGAAAGCCTATCGAGAGTTGTTTGGCTTTTTGCCGCAGGATTTTGGATATTCTCGTGATTTCACGGTCAAAGACTATCTCGAATATATGGCAGCATTAAAGGATGTTCCGGCAAGGGAAACATCAAGGAAAATCAATCATCTGCTGGATATTCTTACGCTTTCGGATGTGAAGCGGAAAAAGATAGCAAAACTATCTGGCGGTATGAAACGGCGTGTAGGCATTGCCCAAGCCATGTTGAACGATCCGAAAATTTTAGTAATGGATGAACCGACCGCAGGACTTGACCCCGGAGAACGGGTACGCTTTCGTAATTTTATTTCCGAGTTTTCCCATGACCGTATTGTGTTGATCTCCACGCACATTGTTTCTGACGTAGAGTATATTGCAACACGAAATGCGATTATGAAAGATGGAAAAATTGTTGATGTAGGTACAACAGACGAACTGGTGAAGCAGATCGAGGGAAAGGTCTGGACTTGCACTATTCCGGCCAGAGATTTAGACAAGTATGAAATGCGCTTGCGAATAATCAACCAGCGCGGGGAAGATAACAACCAAGTATCTATACGGTATCTGTCTGATAAATCCGAAATTGAGGGTTCGATCACCATATCACCGCGCCTTGAGGATTTATACCTCTGGCTATTCCCTCAAGCCGATCTTTCAAAGGAGGGAAATTGATATGCGCTTATTTTGTTTAGAAGTAAAAAGGATTTTGAAATCACGCCGCACCTTGATATTGCTTGCAGTAGCATTATTTCTGGCTGTCATTATGGCTTATCTGCCCATCAGCTTTGAGTCTATCAACCGTCCCGGCGAAAACGGTACTGTAATAGAACTGAATGGCTTAGATGCTATTCAATTTAAGCGGGAATACAGGCAGCAAATTTATGGAGAAGTTACACCGGAGAAAGTCGCAGATGCCTTACGCACATATCAGAAATATGTGCAGGAATATGGTACAGTAGATGATATTCCGTTAGATGTTTATACGGAAAATATCACGGCTATCCGGCCACTTCTTGACCGCTTACCAGAAGCCTTTGCCGATCCCGATACAGGCATAGGTGCTGATCTAATGGAGATTGACCCAGATGTAGTAGAGCAAAGCCTTTATGAACAGTTTGCGTCCCACCTAAACGATATAATGAACCTTGAACAAGAAGATTATCCATCAGCAAAAGAATTTGCAACAGAAAAATATTCCGAAGTTGATAAACCATTCCAGCTTTATCCGGGTTTGAGCCGGGACGCCTTTGACTATATTGAGCTGTATATTTTCATTCTTTCCATTTTGTGCGTTGCGATTGCGGCACCTACATTTGCTAATGAGTATCAAACTGGAAGCGACAGCATTATGCGCTGCACAAAAAATGGACGTGTGAAATTTGCTGTTACCAGAATACTTGCTGCTGGCTGTATTTTTGTGGTAGTGTTCATTTTGGGTATGGTGATCCATTTGTCCATTATCAACCTTGCTTTTGGGACAGAGTGTTTGAAAACATCTTTCCAAATGCTATTTTCCATCATAAATCTTCCCAATATCAATTTGGGGCAATTACAAGTGATTTTGGTATTGGCCGGGCTTTTATCTATATTGGCAAGTATTAGTTGCACACTATTTTTATCTGCAAAGTGCAGGGACTCGTTAAGTTCGTTATTGATTTCACTTGCCGTTATGCTCTTACCGACCATCATTTATACCGCATTGGGCAGTTCCGTATGGCTTTCCACGATTTTACCATCTTCTGGTATTGGCCTGCAAAATAACTTCCTCTATCAGCTTTACGGTTTTAATTTCTTGTATGTTGGAGATATGAGCTTTTGGACACCCTACATTATTCTTATTTCAGCAGCGATTGAAATTCCTGTATTCGTCTTTTTGGCGATACGGTCTTATTGTAAGCATCGAGTGGCGTAAGGGCTTTTATCAAGTATTTGATAAATTCAAACGATATTTGTGATACCGCTAAAACTGTTCATCAAACCGATTCATTATAACGGATGCTACACTTTTGCGCCCAAATTGCTCCTTGCCGTTTGGGCGCTTTTTATTGTGAATCGTGTATTCCAATTCTGTAATTTGATTTTAGCATTTATCTCGGGAGGGACATTGAGGAGTCTAAAGGCTAATCCACCCCTTTAAAATCGAATACTTGTCGCCCACTGGCGGAGCTAATGAGTAGAGATCTTGAAGCAGGTTTCCAAAATTTCTTTGCTTCGTATGCCAAGGGTCAAAAAAAGCACGGAGAAACGGCAATCACCATTTCTCCGTGCTATTTTTCGTCTGGTTGGAATTTTACGATGTCATCCAGTTCGCAGTTAAAAAACTTGCAGAGCGTATCCAGGGTATTGGTGGAGACGGATTCGTTCGCCTGCATCCGGCGGATGGTCGAACTGCTGATACCGGCCTTGGCCTGCAAGGTATATGTGGTTGCACCGTGCCGCTTCATGGTTTGCCACAAGGGCTCGTATGAGATCATTCCTGGTCGTTTCCTCCACTTCCTTCTTTACATATCTCTATTATTGCCTATAATGGAGGAGTAGCGTTATAGGCAATATTGCCTATACAAGAATGGCATAAAGTGAAGAGCATGGGAGGAAACAGGATGGAAGTCGTAACGAAAACCTGCTGTATAACGGGCCACAGAGATATTCCAGCGGAGAAGAAGAAATTTGTGGAAGAAGAATTGCGGAAGGAGGTAGCAGCGGCGATTGAGGATGGCTACACTCGATTTATTTCCGGATTTGCCGAAGGTGCCGATCTTATGTTTGCGGCAGTCGTTGCCGAAGCAAAAAAAGAAAATGACGGATTGTTTTTAGAAGCGGCGATTCCCTATGCCGGCCGGCTGAAGACGAAGAACAAAGACTTTCATAGACTGCTGGCTGCCTGCGCTGGTGTGAAAGTGATCTCCGACCACTATGTTCCCTCGTGCTACATGAACCGCAATCGCTATATGGTTGCCCAGTCGCAGCGTGTGATTGCGGTGTATGATGGACGGGACAAAGGGGGGACGCTGTTCACGCTGCGCGATGCCCATGTTCAAGGGCGAGAGATCAGACTCATAGAGATTTGATTTCAAGGGCAAAACATAAAGGCCGCGTGGGGCTTTTGCATCCCATGCGGCCTTTAATTCAAATCCTGAGTACCGTTACAGTAGTGATTCTATCAGTTGATAGATGTCGGTGAATGGATTAACGGCAATCCCAAACGGTTTATTGCAGTCATTTTGAATATGGTATTGTTCTACACGCTTGGCGTTCTGAATCGCATCAGTTGTATGTTCAGATAACTGCGCATACACATCGCCGGCTTTTTCATAATCCGGGAGGTAGGCGGTCAAGGCTGTCATCACTGCAGGGTAATCTTTGAAAAATTTTGTTGTGTACTGGAAATGCAGCAGATACCAAAACTCAAAGCAAGGATTCGAGATCGCAATGTGAATTCCCTTTGCATCTGCCAGTTTCCTTGCTCTGGAGAGTAAGTTGTCTTTGGCGGCGATAGGATCAGGATTATTATAGTTTACATCACCGTCAGCAACGACCCACACCGCATCCCCATTTGATGCAGAAATCTGATTTTTATTTTGATATTCCACGGCTTTCCGAATCAGGCCAAGGTAATCGGTTTCACCTCCTTTGGTGCGGCTGCCGACTACACGAATGTCAATATTGGTCTGGCGGCTGCGATAATGTTCAAAATACTTCGGTTCAGTTTGAGAACCCTCTGTTACAATCAGAATGACAGGTTTTAGTTTTCTGCGCCGCTGCCCACGCTTTTCAATTTGTCCGCGTGCCATTTACAGCCCTCCCTTGATAAAGGGAATCGCACCAAAACGGCCGATCAAATAACCCTTTTCTACTTTAGTGTCTTTGCGAACGGAAAAATCGTAAAGGGAGAACAGATCGGTGGCTGCTGTCTGTTCGTCTTTTTCTGTGAACCAAATTTGATCTCTTCTCAACAAATCCAGATCAAGAAGATTGGTGCTGTGAGATGTGAAGATCAACTGAGCACCCTTTGGATTGAATTCTGTGCTGTCAAACAGGGATACCAGATGCCTGGTCAATAGAGGATGCAGATGTGCGTCCATCTCATCAGCCACAAGAAGCGTTCCCTGGTCTAAAGCCTTTTTCACAACGCCGATCAGTTTGAAGTAACTGTTGGTGCCGTCAGATTCCTCTGCCATATTTAACGCATAGGATAACGCATTTCCATTGGCATCCTGTACCGTGTGAATGGCCTCAATATTTGTAAAGCTGTCACTGTGCTGCGATGGAGCAGGCTCTGCATCGCGCATTTGCAAAGCCTGTATTCCCAAATCTGCAACACGCAGCATAGATGCGATCACACGCCGGTAATCATCATCTTTCAGCTGCTCTGCCTCAAGCCCATAAGCGTCCGCCACGGAATTCTTCGTGATAATCTGACAAGAAGCGAACCACTCCAAAACCGGAATCACTTTAGAGTAACTCCAGTTTGATGCAACTGACAAGTAGAGTTTGTTCGCAGAAGTGCGCTCCTTGAGCGTGTTTTGTTCATCTATATCCACCGTAAAACGAAAATCTTTGGTATTTTTCCTCTCAAAAATAAGCGCCTGTCTGCCGTTGGGATAGTAATATAGGTATTCTTCTGTAACAGCCTTATCTGTCACAGAAAAACCATACGCATATCGGATACCTTCAGTGGTAAAGATGACCTCAAAGCTGCTGGGGCGCGTTGGCGTTTCCGGATCAAACTTGAAAGGCGAACGGCCAATGGTCTTATGAAGCTGCTGGTTATGTGAGGTCAGCACATAGTTTACCATGAACCAGAACGCGTTTAGGACATTGGACTTCCCCGAAGCATTGGCTCCGTAAATGACAGCAGACTTCAAATAGCTTTTATTTCCATCCATGATAAGATGCTCTGGATGCTCATTATCCTTGCTGGCCAGCAGGGATAATACAACCTTATCTTTGATGGATAGAAAATTCTCCACACTAAATTGAATCAGCATAAGCGACCTCCTAAACCTTTTCATTTATATATTATAGCCCGTATTTTGTGAAAAATCAACGCAAACGCAAAATAAATTCTTTGAAATGGGAATTTGGAAGGAAGCCTATGTGATAAAGATATACAGCGGTAGATCTGATAATGACAAAAAAGAAACCTGGAGAGCAGTTCGTTACTACTCTCCAGGCACTTTTGCTTTTACAGGTTCTGCCGGATGATCCGCGTGATGATGCCCACGGCCACGCCCCGCTCCATATCCAGACGGGTGACGGCAAAGGAAACGTCATCCTTCTTTCCGGGCATCCGGTAGTCGTAGCAGGAGTGGGCTACCGCATTGACGCCATTGGCGAGCCGGACATAGACCACGCCTTTATGAACATCTGTGACCTTTCCGGCGTACTTGCCCTGGATGCGGCACTTCTGCAGGTTGTCCCGGTCAGTGTTTTCCGAAGTGCTCTTGATGTCGGCCCGGATGCCCAGGTCCTCCAGACTGTTGCGCCGTACACTGAGGATACGGACCAGCACTTCATCGCCCACAGCAAACCGCTCATGGGCGTCGCCGATCCAGTCCCAGGCAAGGTCGCGGGCCAGAATGGAGCATTCCACGCCGAACACCTCCACACGGACGACCTTTTCCGCCACAGCGATGACCCTGGCCTGGACAATGCGGCCCTCGTAGACGCGGTACATCCCATCGGGGTCCAGATCGAAATAGAAGGTCTGGCGCTTGCGCATCATGGCCTCCCGGCGGCTGGCTACCACGCTGCGGGTCTTGGAGTCGATGCCCCGCACCACAAAGTCAATGTCGGCGCCCAGCATATTCCCCAGGATCTTGTTCTGGCGCAGCATCAGGTCAGTGTATTCCTGGCCGGAGGGGCTGCGGCCCAGATTGATCATCATTTCTTTCAGGGGGATGATGATGCGGAATCCCTTGTAGTCCACCACAGCCACCGTCTTTCGGTTGTCCAGCTGCTCAATGCCGCCCAGCTTGCCGGTGAGGATGCGGCGGGTGCGGTAGGCGTTGTGGATCTCATGCCAGATGATGTCCTCACGGTCTTCCTGCGTCTCCACATCTTCCCGGCTGCGGATGGTCAGGATCGAGGGCTCGCCGCGGCGGGGAGCGGCGGTGCGCCTGGGAGTAGAAGTGGGAGCAGGGGCGGCCTCTGCCAGCGGTTCGGCCAGAGAGGCAGGAGCTTCTGCCGCAGCCGCTTCACTATCATCAGACGGCACATCTTCCTCAGCGGGAGCCATCGGCGCAGGAGGCTCTGCTTCTGCGGGAATTCCTTCCGCCGGCTCCGTACTCTCAGCCGGTGCGGTCTTTTTCCTGCGGGTGGCCCGCTTGGGCTTGGGCGGTTCCGGTTCCTCGGCCGCTCCAGAAACAGGCTCACTGGGGACATCGGCTGCACCATCATCAGCGGGAACAGCAGAGGCACCTTCGCCATCATCACTGTCAGGGCCCTCTGTCAGAGCGGCGTCATCATCGCCGGGAAGGGCGTCTGCCGCCGTAGCATCGGTGTCCATCTCACCAAACATTTCACTTTCGGTGAGTTCCGGGAGGCTGCCGTCATCCTCAATGGTGGCTGCCTCTTCATCCGGCTGGTCCATAGAGGCCAGCAGCTCATTCAAATCGCTGCCATCAGCGGGCGCCGCCATATCAGCCTGCGCTTCATCAGGGGGCGGAGCGTTCTCCACGGGAACCGTGGTCTCAGGTGCGGTATTTTCCTGCTCCAGCAATTCTTTTTTCTTGGTTGCCATAAGTAAAAACCTCCTTATGTTGTGAATTTAAGAAAGGATCGAGTCCTTGTCTGTGGTAATGATCCCGTCCGGGGCCTCGGAAGCAGGCGGTGACGGGGGCGATTTCGGGGCAGCCGGCGTACCGGAAGATTTCGGTTTTCTCTTTGCCGCCGGCTTCTTGGGGGCGCTTTCCTTCGGCTTGGGGGCCGGGGGCGGCGCGGCGGCAGGTTTCGGCTGCGCTTGTTCCTCCAACTCGCGCCATTCAGGAATATGCGCGGAGGCTTTGCAGTCGCGGAGCTTGGAGGATTCCGGATGCTTGGAGTAGTCCATCTTCTCTACCTTCAGGGCCTTTTGGCCGCGGATAATGACCAGCGCCTGCGTAATCGGCAGACGAAGCACTTCATCCGGGGTGAGGACAGGCCGCTTACCGACGCCGGAGGTCTCCCGGTATTCCGGCGTATAATTGGAGATGCGCCAGGTGCCCAGCTGCTTGGATTTACTGGACACTGACACAGAGGCCAGACCGGTGCGCTCGGAGATGAATTCCGCCGTCAGGCTGTCTGTGCAGCCCAAAAATAGCTGCGCATCACAGTTTCCCAAAATTTCCTGCCAGAGATTGAGCGGGTATCGGTTTTGGAGACCCGCAAGGTTTTGAAAGACGCAGCTCATGGATATGTTTCGAGAGCGAATGACGCTCAGACGGCGGGAGAGGTCCGGAATGGTCCCGCAGGCAGTGAGCTCTTCCCCCAGGATATGGACGGGAACCGGCAGCTTACCGCCTTCACAGTTCTTGTCCGCATACCGCACCAGCTTGATGAAGCAGAAGGACAGGAACAGGCTTGCCAGAAAATCAAAGGTGCTGTCCTGATCGCTGGTAACGAGGAAGTAAGCGCACCTCTCCTGGCCGGGCAGTTCCAAGTCGATCTCATCCCGGGTGGTGATCTTCTTGATGAGTTCCGACTGGAACACCTGCAGCCGGGAGCCAAGGCCGATGATGACGCCGCTGCGCACCGTGTCGCTGGCCTGCTTGAACAGACTGTAGGGCGCTTTGGCAGGATGGGTGGGCGGCAGAACATCAAACAGGTTGTCCAGGTCGGATTCCCCGTTCAATGTCAGCAACCGGTACACCTCGCCGATATTACGGTTTTCTTTCGCGTAGCTTTGATCCACATAGAGGACAAGAGCTTTCAGCAGGTTCATTTCGCAGCTGTCCCAGAAGTGGTCGCCCTTGCCGGTGCTGTTGGTGTTCTTGATGATGACATCCACAAAAAGCTGAGCCATCAGTTCCTGCCCTTCCACTTCGGAAAGGCAGTTCCAGCTGTCTGAATTTTCCGGCAGCACCAGGTTGAAAACCTTGACACAATAGCCCTGCTCCCGCAGGTACTCGCTGGATTTTTCATAGAGTTCACTTTTCGGATCTGAAATGATCAGCGATTCCCCACGGATCACCGCCTGAAGGATGCGGTTCATACAGAACGAACGGGTCTTCATGCTTCCGCTGGAGCCGTACACGGCCAGGTTGCCGTTGATGCGGGGATTCTCGGGAATACAGACGGCTTTCCCGTCCAGCATCCCCAGCACAATGCCCTTATGCTTGCGCAGATCCGGCACCAGATCCAGCACACCCTTCATTTCCTTGCGGCCCATCCAGCCGGAGGTGCCATAGGTGCCCTTGGCCGAATAGACAAAGTTCCGGTCCGTGTCATACTCGCCGGTATCACTGTAGCCCATCCGCATGACCATGAGCAGCAGGATCGCCAGCAGGCCAATGCAGATCAGCACCCCGTACACCCCATAGGGCGGATGGAGCACAGAGGTCAGGCAGGTAATAAAATCGGGCGACGCTGCCGCCGGAGATGTGCCGTCTCCGGGGATGCCGCCGCCCTGTTTCCATGCCGCGTAGTTGCCCAATATCTGCCCCAGAAAGCCGCCTGCGTAGAGAATCGCAAGGATGGCGAACGGCGCAGCGATCAGGCCTGCAATGAGTTTCTTCTTATCTATGGGAACAACCTCCCCTCGAATTTTGTGAAATCAATGGTTTGAAAGCGGACCCGGCTACCGCAGTAGCGGCGCAGCACATCTGCCTGGAAGTCGAAGCAGATCAGTGTGCCAGGGCGCTCCATCAGGTCGAGGGAGGTGCTGAAGCGCGTGATCCGGGGCAAGTCGCAGGAGTAGCCGAACAGCACCGGCGTTCCGTCCTGCTCCGCGGCATCCTGCTCAATGGCCTTTCCGGTGTTCCCGGCAATCAAGCCCTGGGACAGAATGCGGTTAAGCTCTGCGGTTTTCAAGGGATCACACAGTAAAGCAAGGATCACCTCCCCCTGGTGGTTATTTGTGAGAAAATAAAAATGGTCGTAGCTGCCGTCCAGCATGAAATAGTCGTGCTTGGCCCCGCCGGTGCTGGTGAGCATCTGGTAGGCCAGTTCCATGCTGTCGCCCAGCACCAGCCCATGCACATCTTCGGCGCGGTACTGCCCGGCCAAACGCTTCTGGCACAGGACGCTCCACATCAGCGCCTTTACCCGTATCTCGGATTTGCAGCGCCATTTCATCAGGGCAGCGCCGCTGTTGTAGGTGACAAAAATGCCGGTGGGCGCAAGAAGCACCCCTGCGAACCGGGAACTTCGCACCTGCGTAGCGTCGATTCCCATTTCCTTGACTTCACGGGAACTGTAAAAGGCGGGATACTCGATGGCTTCGCCGTGATAGCCCTGCGGCGAAAAAACCTTCGGCTTTTCATCCTGAAAGAGCCCGATCCCCGCATTGTCCATCGTGACATAGGTTTCCGCGAGGCGGTGGAGCCGGAGCCGCCGGTTCACCTCGCTCTTGAGGCGGTTGGTGTCGGTGTCGCCGGTCAGGTAGGGAGAGAAACGCTCCGGCCAGCCGTCCAGCAGGGCGGCCTTGGCCTTTGCCCCCAGCCGATAGCCCCGGAGCCTGTCACGATAATAGGTCCGCAGCAGCCCGTTCTTTTTGAGCGAGGTCACGACCGCCTCCAAATAGTAGGGGCTGGCCGGGAGACGGTTCAGCTGGCTGGTTGGGAACTCTCCAGAGATGGCGGTCAGCGATAAAAGCCGGAACGGGAGCGTATCCGGCTGTGGAAAAGTGCGGCTGTTTTTCCCAAGGGATCACCTCCTTTGTCGGTGCTGGATTTTTACCGTAATGACTGAGAACTTCGGTAAAATAAGGCCTCTCCCAAATGGCCGCAAGCCCGAAAATCCGGGGCTTTCAGCGGCTTCGCGGGATGTCGGGCCGGAAGGGGCCTAAAATGCTCAAAAATCCGAGATGGATTTCAGGTCCGGTTTATGCTCTGCAAGCCACCCGGGAAAGCGGTGCTTCTCCATGACGAAAATCATCGTGCAGTCCTGCTCGCCCAGCTCGGCGGTGTTATAGGCATCACACAGCAGGCCGGTATCATCCGCCATTACAAAAGAGGACAGCAGATCTAAAATCTGCTTTTCCTCCAGATTGTCATAGTCGCGCACCCGCCTGGTGGGGAGCGCCTGGTCATATACCTGGGCGAAGCAGACAACACATTCCCGGTAGTGAGGCAAAGTGTTCTCTTTGGCGTACTGCTCCAGGGCAAAATAGAGGGGGTCCAGCAGAAACTCGGCGCTCTGCCGCTGCCTGCGCTTTGGCAGAAGGCTGGGCAGTGTCACAGCAAGTACCTCGTTTTCATAGGTGATGGTGATGCCGTGCATCACACTGGCTGACTTGAGGTAATCGCCCTTGCGGATGGTCGTGCTGGAATAAATCAAATGCCGCAGCCGGCAGGCAATACGCTCTGCCCGCAGCGCGGCATCGGTGGAAAGGGTCTCATAGTTATCGGGATAACGCTGGATGTCGGTGGTGTCCATCGCATACAGCGCGTTGCTCAGCCGGGATATATCGTCAAGGATGCTCCCAATCCGGCGGGATATAAGTTTTCGATCCAATCATGTGCCTCCTGCTTTCTTGAAATAGTGTGTCTGGCCGTTTTCCTCTACGGTGCAGAACCCGGAAATGCCGGGACAGTCGATTTTGGCGATCTGCGCCGGTGAATCGACCAGAATAATGCGGCGGCTGCCGCCCTTGTTGCCCCGCAGGGCATGGCAGACAAGCGCCTCCTGCCCGTCCTCAACGCAGGCCACTTCGTAGAGTTCGCCATCGGCAAAGAAAACGAGCTTGACAGGAAAATCAGCGGGAGCATGGTATTCGGCCCGCTGAATGAAGTCCAGCAGGACCCACACTGCCCGGACAAGCGTCCGGTCAAGTTTTGCCGGCTGGCCGGCCGGGAAATAGCCGCCGCTCTCTGTTTGAAAAATACGGCCCTGCTTCTCCAGATGGGAGAGCAGGGCCTTTGCCGTATCTTCTTTGCCAGGGTGAAAACAAAGAAGCTGCTGTTCACTGAGGCCAGGGTACATTGTTACCGTCCGCAGCAAGTCCGCAGCCTCATTTCCATAGATTTCAGCCCTGGTCTTCATGGGGGCTCACCTCCTTTATCAAATGGCGTCATCAAGGCGTCATCGGAACGCCTTATCGAACATTGGAATGCCGGAAAGACGCCATCCGGGCGTCAAACCGGCGCTTTTCTTCATGGAAGGCGTCATATAGACGCACACCCAGCGCAGCACATCAAAACATGGGATTCACCTCGCATATATCATTTGAACCTATGCAGATTCCTGCTCACGGCGCTTGCGCTCCAAAATTTCACGCAATTCGCGGCGGTCGGTGGTGATCAAATCCTTTTCCAGCGGGCTGGCCTTAAATTCCACCATGATGTTATTGTTATTGGTGGAAATCAAGCCGTTGCCGCGTTCAAAGTGGGTGACCTCCATCGTTTCCGCGTCGGACAGGTGCAGGGTCTCCTGGACCCGTTCTGCCTCGTCATCCTCCAGATTGAGGATAATTTTGGTCTTGCTGTTGTTGATAATGCCTTTCCCAAAACGGCCTTCGTCCAGATTGAAAAAGTCGTTCAGGTCCTGGCTGGCGCAGACCGCTGAACCGCCATAGCCGCGGATGGTCTTAAAAATTTCCAGCACGAAATCGCCAGCCAACCGGGTGCCCGTGGCGCCGGCGCCGGAAAGAAGCTGCCAGCACTCGTCGATAAAAATGGCTTTTTCCTCGGTGCGGTCGGCTTTGGCGCGGTCCCACACGAAATCGAGCACCACAAACATCCCCACAGTCAGCAAATCGCCGGTGAGGGAGGAAATGTCCAGTACGGTGTATTTGTTATCCAGTCGCACATTGGTGGCCTTGTTAAAGGTGCTGGCGGAACCGTTCACCAGACGGTTGAGGATATGGGCCATGCGGGTGGTTTCCGGGGCGGCCTTCAAAATCTCATACAGGTCGCCCAGCACCGGCATCTCCCGGTAGTGGCCCGGATTGGCCGGGTCTTCCAGAGAGGCGTTGTCATGGGTAATGCCTTTGGCATTGTAGGTACGGATCAGCGCCTCATCCAGCAGCTGGCGTTCCTCATGGGTCATATCGGGAATAAGTAAGCTGAAGAAAATGTGCAGCTGCTGGATCTTCGCCGCCAGTTCCGAGAGCTGGATACCGGGGCCGTCCAGTATTTCATTGACCGACCGATCCACCTTGCGGATCTCCATGACATTGATACAGTGCGGGCTGGCCGGGGAGATCTGGATAAACTCACCGCCCACATTGGCACAGGCACGGTGGAACTCGTGCCCTTTTAGCGGCGCAATGATAAAAACGGGGATGTTCTTGCGCCTCATCCTGAGCCCCATCAGTTGAAGAGTAAAGGTCTTACCGGCGCCGCTGGTGCCCAGGATCGCCATATTGGCGTTCTTATAAATCGAGGAATTGAAAATATCCACGATAATCAGGGAGCTGTTATATTTATTGACTCCCAGCAAAATGCCGTTGTCATCGCACATCTCAAAGCTGGTAAAGGGATAGCAGCTGGCCGCGCCGCCCGTCAGCAGGTTGCGCTTGCCGCGCTCATAGAGCCCTTTCTCCATAGAGACCAGCGGGAGGGCAGAAAGAAACGCCTGCTCTTCACGGAAGTGGCAGGCGCTGACATTCATATCCTGCGAAAGCAGGAGCTTTTTCATTTCGCTGACTTTCCACTCCAAATCCTCCACAGAGGGGGCCGTCACAGTAATCAGCAGGTTCAGGTAATAAAAATCTTCGTTGTTGGCAAGACCCTCCTTTAAGAAATATCCGCTCCGGATGGCGCCGTCGATGTCGTCAAAATCGGTGTTCGTGTCGCTGGCGTCTTTGATTTTAGAGCGGTTGATACGGAGCTGCTGGCCCACCCGCTGGATGATGCGCTCTTTGGGCTGGCGGACGAGGAACATATCCATGTCGATACCGTCGCCGGCATTGACGATCAGGCTCAGCCAGCCCGCAGGCACCTGCGTTTTGTACCCGTCCGAGGGGATCAGCAGGTAGGCATAGTACAAGCCGTCAATGCAGATATAGCGCCCATGGGAAAAATCAATGCTTCGGGGGGCGGCAAACTCCGCCGCCGGGATATGATTGATTTCATTCTCCCGGCCTTGCTCCATATACTGCGCCACCACCTCCTGCGCCCGTACCGACAGCGGCTTGACGGCGCTCTCGTTCCGGCACAGCAGGTTATAGAGGACATCAACGGTAAATTCGTCCTCGTTTTCGGGTGCAATGACCTCGTTCCCACACTGGCGCAGGTAGTTGGAGGCCGTATGGACGGCGCTCTGGAGGGACTGGATTGCTTCATCTTCCTGCTCCGACCGCCGGGTATTGGCCCAGGGCTCATACTCGAAAATCAGGAAAAACCGCCGTGTAACAGCCTCACGGGAGCCGACCTGCTGCACAAAGTTCAGGTAATCCTCCTGCATCAAGCGGCACTGCTCGTTTTCCTCATGGGCCATCTCCCGGCGCACCGTGTCCAGGTGGCGGTTGATGTCCGCGCGGCGGGTCAGAACCTTGATTTGAAGCTTGACGGGCGAGATTTTCAAGTACGAAACGAAGGAGTAGATGATATTCCTCTGCTCTCTGGCGCTCCGCAGCATGAAGTTGATAGGGACCACCTCGACCACCTTGACAAACCGATGGTCTTTGGTATAGATAATGCCATTCTCCACCTTCTCAATGGGCAGATAATCTGCCACAGGATTGAGGCAGGCGGGCTTCTGCTCCTTGACATGGGCAGGGCGTTTAGGCAGGCGCTCCTTTTCAGGGCGCTTCTTTGCTTTCTTTTTCGCCTTATTGGCCTTAGCAGGACGCTCCTTTTTGGCATTTTTCTTGGGCCGCAGCTTTTCACGGATCTCATAGCCGCGCACTTCATCGAATTCAGCCGGGAAATCTGCCTCACCAGCCCGCCGGCGCTTCGGGGCCTTGGGCTTTTTCTCCTTGGGAGGCCGCTGCTTGAGATGCTTGCCGGCCGATTTGGAGGGCGCCGCCTTATCCTCCGGCTGCTCACCGTCACCGCCGACAACGCGGCGGTTCCGCAGGTACTTCAAAAAGGTGACCAGGAACTGCGAAAGGCTCTCCCCGGATATGCCGATCAAAGCGACCAGCCCTACCGGAAGAGCGGTCAGGCACAAAATGATGATGCGGGTGGTCAGCCCAAACGGAAGGAACAGAAAAACCGGCGCCCCGATGGCAAACACCAGGATGCCGGCCTCGATCACATTCCGCGCACGGAACATACCGCCGAAAAAAGTGCCTGTTTCTATAAAATTCGGCGGTATGATATAAGTATCATGGTCGTTTTTGTTGCTCATGTATTACCTCGTTTCCGCAGCCGAGGGGCAGGTCAGCCTATGATCCAGAAAGGACCGCCTGCTCCAGCACGGCGGCTTGCTTCGTTTAGGATGATGGATAGATCCCAGAGCTGTTCGCTGCGCTTGTAGCTGGCCGGGTCCGCCACCATGATCTGACCGTCTTTCACGCCACGGAGAACGATAAAATGCCCGGATGAAGTAAAATGGCCCTCTGCCATAATCGCCACCACCAGCTTTCCTTCAGCCAGGGCGTCCAATATCCGCTGGGGTTCGGAAGTCGTACAGCCGGATACCGGCAGGCCCCATGCTTCAGCGGCGGCGGGGATCAATGCGTGATAGGAGCCGCTGCTCTTGCACCAGTAGCCGTTTTCGTAGGACCACTGGGCCATCGCAACCGGTTCCACAGTTTCGTCCGTGAGGGAGGACACCACAATGGACATGGCGGTAGGCCCACACCCGTAGCCGCCGATATTGTCGGTGCCGTAGGGCTGGCTGGCATAACGCTCGTCCAGCTGGTTGAAATAGACCACCGGCGTCACGCCGTCTGTAAAGGTCACATCGCCCAGGGAGGGGATGCTGTTTCCAGTCCATTCTGTCAGGTTCTGCAGCAGGCCGTCCCCCAGGAACATGCTCAGGTTAGAGGCATAATCGGAGGCAAGCTCTTTCTGCTCATCCGTAAGCGCGAAAACATGGTCGGCAAGATAGGACTCGCCGTTGTAGCGGATGGTGTAGACCATCCAGATCTCGGTGGTTGTGGTTTCCTTCCCGGTCTCCGGGTCTTCGGATGTGACCTCGCGGCTCTCCCGCACGCTGGTATAAGAGTAGAGATGCTCTTTGTTCTCCCGCAGGACAGCGGCCAGATCATCCAGCGAAATGCTCTCAAAATCCTCATCCCGGGCAGCGCAATACTGCGAGACGATGAGGTTGGCGTTGTAGACAGGGCCGGAGGAATAGGGATTTTTAACTTCCATCTGGTCAGCGCCGGAAGAAGCAAAGTCCGCTTCAATGCGGGCCATCACATCGTCCAGCGCTTCGCCCAAGATGGAGTTGATGGTAAAAGTGATGTCGTTGGCGTTCTCCACGATTGCAGTTTCGCTGTTGAGGACAGGCTGCTCTGTGTCCGACGGTGAAAAAGCGTTGATCAAACCGCCGAAAATCAGCCCGGGAAGCATCAAAACAAACAGGACCGGCAACAGAAGCAAAATGACAATGACGGCAACGATCTTGCCGATATGCTTGCGTCCGGCCCAGACTGCCCCGGCCACAGCCCCATAGGGACCGCCGGCAGCAGCGCCCTTGGCCGCACCGGAAATCGCCTTGCCGGCTTTGATGGCGCCCTTGACCGTGTGCGCTGCGGAGGCCGCAGTGTCTACCGTTTCAGCAAAGCTGTCCTTGCGTTCTTCAGCCATCAGATCTTATCCTTTCGTTTGGGGGTGGGCGGCAGCTTCTTTACGATGGACTCATTGTAGGCAATCGAACCGTCCGGCGCCATGTAGGGCGTCTTGTCCACAGCGTCCACTGCATACTGCTTATACCAAGCGGTACCGTCTACTGCATGAACGGTCGTGTACTGGCCCTCCGGCGCAACATACTGGTCCGCATGGTACATACCGAAGGCAATGCCCTCCGGGTGTTCCGGAGTGACCTCCGTGCCGGTGATGCGACCGCCGCCGATCTCGACATTCTGATAGGTGGGGATATTCTCTGCTCCAGCCCCCAGTGCCGTGTGGCCCATATAGGAGTGTAGGGCTTCAACGGCCTTTTCGCCGGTGATCGAGCCCATTTGAGTGATGTTCCCGGTAGCCACGGAACCGATGACATTATTGGCGAAACTGCCGCCCTTGCTTACCGAGGAAGAATAAATGTGGCCGCCGACACCGCCAGCAGCACCACCCACAAGACCGCCGAGACCTGAAGGTTTGGCGTCCGAGGGCGTTGTGGCCGTCCTGATGGCGTTGTTCGTGACATTCCGCTTGATTACGCCTGCCAGACCGCCGCTGGCAAAGCCTGCGCCAAATCCGGCGGCACCGCTTTTTCCACCGCCGCCATTGGCATTGACATGGGTGGAACTGCTGCTGCGGCCGCCGCCAAAGTGGTGGCTGGAAAAGTTCTTAAAGCCGCCGATACCCTTGGCCGCAATCATGGCCTCAGCCAGCATACTGCCGCCGGTGTGGCCTACATTGACGCCCAGGCTTGCCATGAACGAGTCGATTTTCTGCGATACCTTCAAGAAGCCTATCGCACACATGAACCAGATCAGGACATTGCCGGAAACCGTCTCCTTACCTACAGCGTCCACTTGAGCCTGCACCTCTTCCTCGGAGATGGCAAAAGCAGGCTGACAAAACAGGCAGGAGAGGGCAGCAACCATCAGCGCAAGGAACAAAATTTTCTTGAATTTTTTCAAAACGCCCCTCCTTACAAAGAGAGCGGATTGGCAATAAAAGAGCCAACCATGCTCGTGAACAGGCGCAGGCACCAGGCGTTCATAATCAGCAGAAAAATCTGCCCGCCCAGCATCCGGCACCAGGATTTCCAAATATTCGATGTAGTCTGGCTTGCGCCCATCGAAAAAGCGACCGGCGCCGTATAGACCAGCACACCCAGCAGAACATACCGTTCCGCCGCTTCCAGCAGTAATTTCAGATAATTCCAGGCCAAGATGATGACGAGGATCAGGGTGATCAGCGCAACAGCGCCATTGGCACAGACGCCGATGATCACCAGCATGACCGAGTTAAAATCGGCAAAGCTGAGGGGCGGCAGCTCCGAATCCATGATCCAGCGGTACGGCGTGCCGCCGATGGTCAGGACGATGTTGACGATTTCATCGGAAAAGAGCGCCAGCAGGATGAAAATGACCGACCGGATGCTCAACTTGACCGGATCTTCCGCCTCAATTCCTGCGCCCAGGCCAAAGTTTTTGAACAGCTGCCAGACCCAATTCAGCAGGATAATGCCGACAGCCAGCGCCACAAAGACGCTATACATCGTTTCGGCAGCGGGAAAGTACCGCAGAAAAACAGCCATGTCACAGCCCAGAGCGCCCAAAACCGAAGTGGTCACCAGGTCAAGGCCGGCCATTACCTGCTCCGCGATCCATTCAACGATGCCATCCAGGATACCCATAGCTTACGCCTCCTTCCAGTGGGTATATTGCGGCGGCCATCAGCCTGTCCACTGACCACCAGAGAACAGAGGCGTCACATAAGCCATGATGAATCCGAGACCATTGAGGACGGCCCAGGTAATGCAGATGCGCTTCAGCCACGCCCGGCTCTCATCGACTGTCCGGCCGGAGCGCGAAAAGTTCATAAGCAGAAGCGCCACCGAGGCGGTCACGATGGCCGCAATGGTGGAGATGGCGAGAATCTGCGTGTAGACATCCTGCATAATTTCCTTGGCCTTCGTCCAAACATCGGTTGCAGCAAATGCCGGCTGACAGAACATCATCGCCATCATCACACAGAGGAACGCCGTATAGGCGATCCGGCCGATGGAAACTCGACGAGGCGGGCTGCTGTCATCTTCCCGCCGCTGCTGTTGAGGAATTTTCAGTTTTTTCAATTTTGCGGACCTCCAATCCAAATGTGATGTTCATTGCTCAAAAAGCAAAGAAGGAGCCCGCATCCGTTGTGCAGATGTGGACTCCTTCTCAGGCCAAAGACCGTTTGGGCAGCAAAAAAGCACCTCGAAAAAGGTGCTGTTCACTGCCTGTATTCAGTTTTGGGCGCAAGTTTGAGCATATTCAGTCTAACACATAGGGATTTACGGCTCAAGGGCAGGAACGCGCCAATTTCAGTCCCGAATTGTGCCAATTACTTGCCCGCCTGTTTCCCGGAGAATTTCGGCTCCGGGAAGAACTGTTCCAGCACATCCAGACTGTCCTTGGAGGTATAGCCCCATAGCACAGAACTGAGGGCTTCAATGGCCTCCCGCCGCTTACGGTAGTAGGTGCGGAAGGAGATGTCTCGGATATGTGGGCGCAGGTTCTCGATGATTTCCTCCACATTCTTCAACTGCTGAGGGGAGAGGAAGGAGTAGTACAGCAGCCAGTAATACGCCTCGCCGTTCTTATGGCGGGTGCGGAGCAATTCGACTGCCGAATCCAGGAGCTTCAGCATCTTGTGGCTGCGCTCAATGCACTTGGCATGGTGCTCAATGTCGCTCCCGTTCAGGTCTGCGCCGGCCAGGTAGACGGAATCCAGAAATTCCTCGATGGAAGTGCCGTATTCGATCTCGAACTTGGCCCGCACATGCTGGACGGAAATCTCCAAGCTCCAAACCACATCGCGGTATTTTTTCAGCAGTTTCCAGGTATCATGGTACAGAGGGCTCTCTGCGACATCTTTTTCAACAAATTTCTTCATGGTAAGACCTCCTTGTTCAATTCTCCACCGAGGGAGAGAGTGTAAGTTCAAAAGTGGCGACCTGCTTGTTCCCACACAGAACAGCAAGGCCAAAACGCATCAGGGACTGCTCTCGCGCGCGGGGGAGTAAATCTTCCCGGCAGTCGCCCGATAAGGGATATAACTTGTAGCGAGAGAGCGGGCAGCCAAAGCACGAAATCCCTTGTGCCATCAGGATTTGCGCCATTTTCTGAAGGATAATTTCAATGTGCGATTTTGAAACGCTGGCGAGTTCATCTGAAACGATGACCTCATGCTCCAAAGCAGGGGCGTCAAGACCTGCACTATCCTCCTTCGGGAACTCCAGGCGAATGTTAAGCGTCATAGCGACCTCCTCTTTATCTACCATCACATCCGAGATCTCAAACATGGTGGACAGATATTTTTGCAGATAAATCACGCTGCCATGCCGGCCCGGGAAGGACATGAGGGAGAGATAGTCCAGCGCGGCCAGCTTTTTCAGGACACGGCCGACTGTCGCCCGGGACAGCCCCCAGCGGGCAGCCAGCTCCGTGTAGGTAACAAGGGGATTGCCGGTGCCGTTGCGGAAATAGACCACTGGCCCCAGGTCTGATCCCTGCACCTGATTGTCGTTGTAGATGGCGGAGATCCACAGGTCCAGCACAATGTCCATCTCGGAGCAGCGGTCTGAACTGATAAGATCAGTGGCAACCGAAACCGGCAGGAAGAAAAAGCCGGTGTCCTTCTGGCAGGGGGCATTGTACTCCAGAACCGTGTTATGCCGCGCCCAGTCGCAGATTTTATAGCGAACCACATTTCCGCGGCCCAGGGCCTGAAAGGAAATAAGGTTCTGCTTCTGCAGCCGTTCCAGTACGGCCAGCGCCTGGCACTGGAATCGGGTGCGGAACCATTGGGACAGCTCCTTGAGGGTGCAGACCCACTCGCCAGGGTAGACGGTATAGCTGATGCCGTCGATGCGGCGGTATGAGGTGCGGAAGTTTGCGTAGCTGCAAAGTATCGTAAAATAAAAAAGGCCGGAGCCGCCGCTTACGCGAATGCTCCGGTCCTCCATCAGAAAGCGGACGAACTGCCGGTATATCCGGCAGCGTGGGTAATCCACAATCTGTTTAATTTGTAATTGATAGGTTGGCATGGCTTTCTCCTTTTTATATATAAGGTATGAAATTGGAAGGGCCAACGAAAAAATCGTTGACTTGAACATCTTGGGGGCTTATGCTATACTTGTCTCTGTATGAATCCGCAAGATAATCCTGCGCGGGACTCATACAGGCTTTACTACAAATGGGGCAATTCTACAATGGCGTCTTTGAAAACAATGTAGCCATTCGTTGTGCCAATTTTGAGTCGTCATTGAGCCGGTTTCGTGCCAATACAACTTTCCACAACTTTTTTACAACTTTTGCCCCGAACCAGACGGCACAGGAGGACACACTATGGAATCCAAAAAGTTAGAAAAACCTCGTGAAAACGGCACTTTTTCGACCGTACAAGGCGTGATGAAACCGGATGAAGAGGGTAGAAGGGTGTTCCCCACCATGAAGCCGCTGGATATGCCCAGGGCCGAGAAAAAGCCCGAGCCAGCCCCCGCGCAGGAGGTGAAGCCGGAGCCCATAGACTTCTCCAAGGTCGAAATTGAGCCGCTTTTCGCGGACTTCGTGGACTTTGAGACCTTCAGCCGTTCCGACTTCCGCGCCGTCAAGGTCAAGGCCTGCGAGGCGGTGAAGAAGAGCAAGAAGCTGCTGAAGTTCACCCTGGACGACGGCAGCGGGGAGGACCGCGTCATCCTCAGCGGCATCCATGAGTATTACGAGCCGGAGGAGCTCGTCGGCAAGACCTGCATCGCCATCACGAACCTGCCCCCGCGCGCAATGATGGGCATAGACTCCTGCGGCATGCTCATCTCCGCCGTGCACCACGAGGAGGGCGCGGAGCGCCTGCATCTGCTGATGGTGGACGAGCACATCCCCGCCGGCGCCAAGCTCTATTGAGCGCCGGGATGGAAGGAGAACGGACATGAACTGCCTTGTCGTCATAGACGTACAGAACGACTTCGTCACCGGCTCCCTGGGGACGCCGGAGGCGGTGGAGATGCTCCCGCGCCTGCTGGAAAAGATGCGCGGCTTTGAAGGAGCCGTTTTGATGACGCTGGACACCCACGGCGAAGACTACGCGGACACGCAGGAGGGCCGCTTCCTGCCCGTCGCCCACTGCGTCAAGGGCACGGAGGGCTGGCGCTTCCCTCCGGAGGTGGAGGCCCTGCGCGAGAGCCTCGGCGCGCGCGTGTACGAGAAGCCTACCTTCGGCAGCACACGCCTTGTCTCAGAGCTTAAGCGTCTGTATGACGAGGCGGAGCTGGAGTCCGTGGAGCTCGTCGGTCTGTGCACGGACATATGTGTGATCTCGAACGCCCTCATGATAAAGGCTGCAATGCCCGAGCTTCCGGTATATGTAGACGCCGCCTGCTGTGCGGGCGTCACGCCGGAAAAGCACGCGGCCGCGCTGGAGGTCATGCGCAGCTGCCAGGTCATCCTGAAATAAAGTTTACAATTTGTTCACATTCACCCCGGAATTTGATGCAACTCCGATACACATTTCCTGTAAAATGTGTATAAACACGGCGATAACATCAAATTTCGGGGTGATTTTATGCACAACTTCAGGAGCATGACAGCGGTTATCCTGGCCCTGTGCCTCTGCCTGGGCCTCGCCGCCTGCGGACAGGCCCCGGAGCAGGACATGCCGGAGCCGCAGGCGAGCGCGCCCGCACAGACCGACGGGCAGCAGCTGGAGCAGGAGCTGGTGGAGCAGCTGACCCTCACGAAGGAGGCGCTGCCCGGCGGCCTGGCCTCGCTGGACGCCATGAGCGGCCGGGACGGCGAGTTCGTCCTCGCTGGGCAGGATAGCTCTGGGCAGCCTGTGCTGGGCGTCCTGGACGCGCAGGGCGCGTTTGAGGCCCTGGCGCTGCCGGAGGACGTACTGAGCGTGGACGCCGTCTGCCGGACGGGCGAGGGCGCGGCCGCCCTGGCCTTCACGGAGGCGGGCGCGTGCATCCTCAGCTACAGCGGCGGTGAGCCCTCGCGCGTGGAGCTGGCCGCCGAGGCCGCCGACCACCTTTACGGCGACCTGGGCCTCGCTGTGAGGGACGGGAATTACTACGTCATGTACTACATGGGCATTGTTGAGTTCGGCCCGGACGGCCAAGCGGCCCGCAGCTGCATGGGCGAGGAGAAGTGGAGCTATTTCACCTCCATGCAGGAGGCGGACGGGCGCATCTACGTGGCGATGGGCGACGGCATGGACGGCGGCGGAACCCTCTGCGAGCTGGACACGGAGAACATGGCCCTCGTGACCGCGGATACAGGCGAGCTGGGCGTCACGGTCCTGGGCCTCTCGGCCGAGGGCGGGCTGCTCCTGAGCGGCGAGCTGGAGGGCCGCGATGTCGTGGCCGAGCCTGGCGAGGGCGGGCCAGCGGAGCTCTTCGACTGGTCGGAGCCCGGCGTCGCCGTCGTGACCTACCTCGGCCTCTGGGAGCAGCCGGACGGCAGCTATATCCTCTTCCGTCCCGGCGCGACGGAGCTGGAGCGGCTCACGCTGCAGCTCACAAAGCCAAAGACGGAGCTGCGAGTACTGACGGACTACGCGGGGACGGTACTCTACGACCTCGTGAACGCCTTCAACCAGGAGGACCCGGACTACAAGCTCCGCGTCGAGAGCCTGTATGACGAGGGTATGAGCATGGAGCTGCTGAACACCCAGCTCATCGCGGGCGAGGGGCCGGATATCTTCGCCTTCTGCTACTATGACAATCTGACCCGCCTCGGCCCGGCGGCGACGGAGGACCTCCTGCCCTACCTCGACGCCGACGCGGAATATTCACGCGAGACGATCGTCCCCAGCCTGCTCGCCGCCATGAGCCCGCAGGGCAAGCTGGCCGCGCTGCCCTACGCCTTCAGCATGGTCACCTTCACCGCGCCATCGAATGTCTTTGCGGAGCCGGGCATCAGCTTCGACGAGGCCAAGGCCGCGGCGGAAGCGGCGGACCTGCCCATTTTCCCGCCCTGGATGGCGCAGGATATCCTCTGGGGCTGGATGAGCAACTTCGCCGCCGTGCAGTTCACCGACCTCGAAGCCGGGACCTGCTCCTTCGACAGCGAGGCGTATCTCAGCCTCCTGCGCGAGTGCGGCGAGACGAGCACGGAGCTGCCCGCTGATATAAGCCAGAACAATGTCGGCCTGCTGCAATTTGAGACGCTGCAAAACTTCATGCGCCTCGGCGTCATAAGCGAGCGCTGCGGCGGGGAATACACCTTCGCCGGCATGCCGAACGACGAGACGAACGGCAGCATGTTCAGCGTCGATTTGAGCTTCGCCATTTCCGCCCAGAGCAAATATAAGGACGGGGCTTGGCGGTTCGTGCGGGAGTGCCTCAGCCCCGAGGTGGGCGGCTCGGGAGCGGAGGGCTCGGGTTCGTCCTTCCCGGCCAGCGCTGAGCGGCTTGAAAAGCTGCTGCAAACCGTTGTGGATGAGGGCATAGACAACTACGGCGAGATGATAACGATAAGCGAAGCCGACGCGGACAAGTTCCGCGAGCTGGTCGAGGGCACCACGACAGTGCAGTACAGCCTGCCCACCGTGACGGACATCCTGAACGAGGACGCCTCTCAGTATTTCTCCGGCCAGACGAGCGCGGAGCAGGCCGCGGAGTACAGCCAGAACCGCGTCAGCACCTGGTTGGCGGAGCAGGGCTGAGACATAGACGGAGGTCAAGACATGAAAAAACGACACCTGGCCTTGGCCCTTGCCCTGGTCATGACCCTGCTGGCCGCCTGCGGCGGCGAGGCCCCACCCGAACCGGCTTTCACCGGCGCGCCTGAGACGCAGGGCCCGGAACCCACGGCGTCGCCTGCGCCCGAGTGGACGAGCGGGGGCCGCCCCTACCGCCAGAGCCTCGTGAACACCGGCGCGGACTCCACCCTGGGCGTATTCGGCCTCGGCGGCGACTATTACGCCTGCGCCATGTTCTTCGGCCAGAACGCTCCCAGCGAATACGTCCTGCTGAAAAACGGCGAGCGCTTCTATACGCCCGAGAGCGGTGCGGTGCAGGCGGCCTGCGCTGGGGAGGGCTGCATCTGGCTGCTTGAGAGCCGCGAGACCGAGACTGGGGCCCTGAGCCTCCTCGTGCAGCTCTCTCCGGAGGGCGGGACGCTCTCGGAGCTCGACCTTGGCGCCTTGGGCCTGGGCGAGGCGTATTTTTCCGATATGCGCTCAGCAGACGGCGGCGTCTGGCTCCTGGGAGCGGGCAAGGCCGTGCTCATAGCCGAGGGGGCCGTGGCCGCGCAGCTGAACGTTCCGGCTGAGGCAAAGCTCCTGCGCAGCGGCAGCGGCGGGGCCTGCCTCATCGAGTACGGCGGTGAGAGTGCCGCAGTGAGCGCTCTCGGCCCCGAGGGCGTCGAGCCGCTTTTCACCCTCGATGGCACGGAAACGCAGGCCTTTGACGGCACCGAGGAGTTTTTCCTCATCTGCGCCGACGCTGAGGCGGCGTACGGCCTCGACGAGACGGGCGGTAAGACTCCGCTCATCGTCTGGGCCGACTGTGCCATCGAGAGCAGCGCCCTGCGCGGCCTCGCCCCGCTTGGGGACGGGGACTTTATGATGCGCAGCGCCGTCGGCCTGAGCCGCCTTAGCCTGACGGAGCCCTCCGAGATGCCCGCCGGCGGCGAGCTGACCCTGGCCACGCTGGGGCAGAGCAGCTACTTGGTCCAGGGCTTCAACGCCGGGGGCACGGGCTGGCAGGTCAGGGAAGTGGACTACAGCCAGGGCGGAGCCCTGAGCGCGCAGGACGCCTTGACGAAGCTCTACGCAGACATCGCCGCGGGCGCCGGGCCGGACCTGCTGCTGCTAGAGGGCATGCCCGTGGAGAGCCTTGCGCGCCGTGGCTATCTTGCGGACATCGGCGAGCTGCTGGAAGGAGACCCGGAGGTCTCGGCGGAGGACCTGGTGTTCGCCGGCAGGCTGGGCGGCGGGACCTACTATGTCTCCGAAAGCTTTGGTATCGACACCTGCGCGGGCCTGAAGTCGAACTTCGGCGAAGCCGCAGGCTGGACGCCGGAGGAATACCTGGAGGCCGAGCGCGCGCTGGAGCCCGGCGCGCAGATGATGTATTACGTCACGCGCGAGAGTTTCATCCGTGACGCAGCCCAGCGCTATATGCAGCAGGCCATAGACTGGCAGACCGGCGAGTGCGGCTTCGACAACGCGGAGTTCATAGCCCTGCTGGAGACGGTGGGCCAGATAACCGAGCACCCGGAGACGACGGAGTTCACGGGCTATGTCCCGCCCGAGGAGGAGCTTCGCACGGGCAAAACGTACATCGAGACAGCGCGCGTCGCCAACGTCGCCAAACTGAGCGAATTTGAAAAGGCGGTGGGGCAGGAGCTCAGCTTTGTAGGGATGCCGATGCCCGACGGGAGCAACGGCTCCGTCATGGACCCGTCCTCGCCGGTGGGCGTCTTTGCCGGCAGCGAAAAGCCGGACGGCTGCCGGGAATTCGTCAAATACCTGCTGCTGAGCTACGATATGAGCTACCACCGCGACAAAAACAGCGCCCTGCCCATGTACCGCCCCTACCTCGAAAAGCTGGAGGCCGAGGCCGTGTCCGAGGGCCGCATGACGGCGGAGGAGGTCGAGCGCTTCGAGAGCTTCCTGGCCTCGGTGGAGAACTCGACGCTTGTGGACGAGACGGCTCTGGGCATCATCTGCGAGGAGGCGGCGGCCTGCTTCACAGGCGCCAGAACGGCGGCGGAGGCCGCGCGGATAATACAGGAACGGCTGAGCATATATGTTTCCGAACAGAGCTGAGAGACGGCGCGGCGAAGGCCGCGCCGCTTTTTTGGGCTTGTACTGGCGAAACTGTTGTGTTAAAGTTTATATTAAATGTGCAGGACCCGCTTGAACTTTTTGACAATGGACGGCGTATATGTTAAAAATGGAGAGGATAAGCTCTAGGAAAAACGGGTATATAGCCTATCTGCGCCAGCTCGCCTCCGACGGCGCGCTGCGCCGTGAGGGCGGGGAGACCGTGCTCGACGGGGAGAAGCTCCTGGGCGAGGCGCTCGCCTCCGGCTGCGAGGTGACGAGCCTGCTAGCGGCGGAGGGGAGCCTGCCGGGCCGCGTCCCGGAGGGCGCGCGGCTTTACGCCGCACCGCCGGAACTCGTGGCCTACGCCTCGCCGGTGAAGAACAGTCCAGGCCCGGTGTTCACCGTGCGCCTGCCCGAGCGGCGCGCGCCGGAGCGCGTGGAGAGCGCCGTCGTGCTCGAGAGCGTGCAGGACCCCGGCAACGTCGGTACGGTCATAAGGACGGCGAACGCCCTGGGCGTGGACGCCGTCATCCTGGCCGGGGACTGCGCGGACCCGACCTCGCCCCGCTGCGTTCGCGCGACGATGGGAGCGGCCTTCCGTCAGAGCATTGTGGAGGCAGACCTGCCCGGCCTTGCGCGGCTGCTCGGGGGCTGGGACCTGCCTCTCTACGGCGCGGCCCTCGCGGAGGGCGCGCTCGATATCCGCTCCGCGGAGCTTTCGCGCGCAGCCGTCGCCATAGGCAACGAGGGCCACGGCCTCTCGCCGGAGCTCCTGGGGCTATGCACGGGCCGGGTCATTATCCCCATGGCCCCGGGAAGCGAATCTCTTAACGCCGCCGTGGCGGCGGCGATAGTCATGTGGGAGCTCTCAGGCCGCAGACTGTGAGGTGGAGGTATGTCGGAACTCAAATACTGGCTCTGGCTCTCCTCACTGACGGGCGTGCGCCCGAGGGTGAAGCGCCTGCTGCTTGAGCGCTACGGCGGGGTGAGGGAGGTCTACTTCGCGCCGAGGGGCGACTACGCCGCGCTCGGCGGCCTGACGGAGCAGGAGTGCGCCGCCCTCGAAAACAAGAGCTTCGACACGGCCTACCGCATAATCGAGGACTGCGAGAACCTGGGCGTGGACATTAGGACGATACAGGACGCGGATTATCCCCGCCGCCTTGCGGCGATATACGACCCGCCCGTCGTGCTCTATGTGCGCGGGCGGCTGCCAGTAGTGGACGAGAAGGCCGCCGTTGCCGTGGTCGGCACGCGCCGCGCCTCGCCATACGGTATAAAGATGGCCGCGAGGTTGGGCTATGAGCTGACGCGCTGCGGCGGGCTGGTGGTGTCCGGTCTCACCGTGGGCGTGGACGTGACAGCCGCGCAGGGCGCGCTGATGGCGGGAGGCAGCTGCATAGGCGTGCTGGGCTCGCCCATAGACGACGAGAGCTGGGGCGGGGAGACCGCCCGGGACGTCGCCGCCGCGGGCGCCGTTATAAGCGAGTATCCGCCGGGCGCGAAGCGGCACCCGGCCTTCTTCCGCGCCAGGAACCGGATAACCGCGGGCCTGTGCGTGGCCGCAGTGGTGGTCGAGGCCCCGAAAAGGAGCGGCGCCCTGCTGTTTGCGGACGAGGCGCTCAGTCAGGGCAAGGAGGTTTTCGCCGTCCCGGCGAACGCGGACGCGGAAAACGCCGCAGGCGGCCTGGCGCTCATCAAGGAAGGCGCGCAGCCGGTCACGGGCGGCTGGGACGTGCTCAGCGGCTTTGCCGGGCGCTTCAAGGACCTGCGCGACCCCGGCGCGGCCCGAAAACTGCCCGCGGACTGCGAGCGGACCCTCTCCGCCTATGCCGCCGAGAACGCGCCAGAGCCGGAGGAGAGGGAAGACGCGACACCACCGCTTGTCCAAAAAGACGTTGACAAGCCCCAAGGTGTGGAATATATTGACCTAAGGAAACAGCTGGAGGGCCTTACTGAGGCGCAGCTCGCCATCGTGACTGCGCTGGAACGGCCTTCGACACATATAGACGATGTGATAGATAAAACGGGTCTGCCCGCGCAGGAAGTGCTCTCGGAGCTGACCATGCTCCAGATAGCCGGCCTCGTGAGCCAGGAGCCGGGCAAAAGGTTTACGCTGAATATCAGTCAAAAGTGAGGACGTTTTAATGGCAAAAGCAAAGACGGCGTTGGTCATAGTGGAATCCCCGGCCAAGGCCAGGACCATCGAGAAATACCTGGGCAGCGATTATAAAGTCGTGGCCTCCATGGGCCACCTGCGCGACCTGCCCAAGAGCACGATGGGCGTGGATATAGAAGGCGGCTTTGAGCCGCAGTATATCCCCGTGAAGGGTAAGGAAGACGTGATAAAGGATCTGCGCGAGCGCGCGGAGAAGGCCTCCATGGTCTATCTCGCGACCGACCCGGACCGCGAGGGCGAGGCCATAGCCTGGCATTTGAAGGAGCTGCTGGGCCTGCCGGACGGCAAGGCCTGCCGCGTCACCTTCAACGAGATAACGAAAAGGGTCGTGACGGAGAGCATCGCCGCCCCGCGCGACATAGACATAGACCTTGTGGACGCCCAGCAGGCGCGCCGCATCCTGGACAGGATAGTCGGCTACGAGCTCTCGCCGCTGCTGTGGAAGAAGATACGCCGCGGGCTGTCCGCGGGCCGCGTCCAGTCCGTGGCCACGCGCATGGTCGTGGACCGGGAGAAGGAGATACGCGCCTTCGTGCCGGAGGAATACTGGCTGCTCGACGCCGTGCTCCGCTCGGGCGAGGGCGAATTCACCGCCCGCTACTTCGGCACTGCCGATGGCAAGGCCGAGCTGCACAGCGAGGAGGAGACGGACGCCGTCATCGCCGCCGTCACCGGGCAGGAGTTTAAGATCGAGAGCGTCAAGCGCGGCAAGAAACAGCGCAGCCCCTCGCCCCCGTTCATCACCTCGACCCTCCAGCAGGAGGCCAGCCGCCGCCTGGGCATGACCCCGCGGCGAACCATGTCCATAGCCCAGCAGCTGTATGAGGGCGTGGACATCACCGGCCTCGGCACTGTGGGCCTCATCACCTACATGAGAACGGACTCCCTGCGCCTGTCGGACGACGCGGTCGCCGCGGCGCGCAGCTTCATAAGCGCGCACTACGGCGCGGCCTACTGCCCGCCGGAGCCGCGCCGCTACAAGACCAAGGCCGGCGCGCAGGACGCGCACGAGGCCATCCGCCCGACTAACGCCGCCCTTGCCCCGGAGCAGGTGCGGAAGGATCTGACCAAGGAGCAGTACATGCTCTACCGCCTCGTCTGGGGCCGCTTCATGGCCTGCCAGATGTCGAACGCGGTGTACGACAACGTCGTGGTGGACGCGGCCTGCGCGGGACATATCTTCCGCGCCAACTACTCCGAGCTGGTCTTCCCCGGCTACACCGCCGTATATGACGACGAGCGTGAGGACGAGGGCGGCCAGTTGGCCAGGAAGCCCCTGCCCGAGCTCAAGGAGGGCGACAGCGCCTCCGTAAAGAAGCTCACGAAGGAGCAGAAATTCACCCAGCCGCCCTCCCGCTATACGGAGGCGACGCTTATCCGCGCCATGGAGGAAAAGGGCATAGGCCGACCCTCCACCTACGCGCCGACGATAACCACCATCCTCAGCCACGAGTATGTGGTCAAGGAGGGCAAATACCTGCGCCCCACGAGCCTGGGCGAAGTCGTCACCGGGCTTATGGAGGAGCGCTTCCCCGACATCGTGGACCTCAAGTTCACCGCCCGCATGGAGCACGGCCTGGACGACATTGAAAAGGGCGAGAAGAGCTGGAAAGAGTACCTCTCGGACTTCTACGGCGGCTTTGAGACGGAGCTGAAGAGCGCGGAGAAGGCCATGGAGGGCCAGCGCATCAAGGTCCCGGACGAGGTCTCGGAGGAGATATGCCCCAACTGCGGCAGAAAACTCGTGTATAAGTCCGGGCGTTTCGGGCGCTTTTTGGCCTGCCCCGGCTTCCCCGAGTGCAGCTTCACCATGCCCATAGTGGTCGAGATGCCGGGCAAATGCCCCGCCTGCGGCGGCAGACTGCTCAAACGCACCTCTAAAAACGGCTACACCTACTATGCCTGCGAGCGCGGCCGGGACTGCCCCTGGCGCGGCACCAGCTCCGACGGGCGCGAGATAATCGGCTTCATGACCTGGGACGTGCCGACGAAGGACAACTGCCCCGAGTGCGGACAGACCATGTTCCGCCGCTCCGGCCGCGGACGCTCGAAGTCCTTCTGCATCAACGAGAAATGCCCCATGTTCGTGCCCGAGGACAAGCGCGGCTACAAGAAAAAGCCCGCAGCGAAGTCCGATGAGGCAGCGCAGGAGGGCGAGACCGCCGAGGCGCAGCCTGAGGAAGAGAAGCCGGCAGAAAAGAAGACAGCCGCCAGGAAAACCGCGGCGAAGAAGCCGGCAGCGAAGAAGACTACAGCCAAAAAGACAGCCGCCAAGAAGACGGAGGCCGAAGAATGAGCGCCGTCACCGTGGTCGGCGCGGGCCTCGCGGGCAGCGAGTGCGCCTGGCAGCTGGCCCGCCGGGGAATAAAGGTACGTCTGGTCGAGATGAAGCCGGGGAAGTATAGCCCCGCCCACGTCTCGCCCGGCTTTGCCGAGCTCGTCTGCTCCAATTCCCTGCGCAGCGACGAGCTGACGAACGCTGTCGGCCTGTTGAAGGAGGAACTGCGCCGCCTGGGCTCCCTCATCATGGAGTCCGCGGACAAAAACCGCGTCGCCGCCGGCGGCGCGCTGGCCGTGGACAGGGAGGGCTTCTCTGAATACATCACGCAGCGCCTGCGCGCCTGCCCGAATGTCGAGGTGGAGGAGCGGGAGCTCACGGAGATACCCGAGGGCGAGGCGGTCATCGCCACCGGCCCCCTGACGAGCGATGCCATGGCCGAGGCCATCGTGCGCCTCTGTCCGGAGTTCGACCTGCACTTCTACGACGCCGTGGCCCCCATCGTCACGCTGGAGAGCGTGGACATGGAAAACGCCTACCTCGCCTCGCGCTACGGCAAGGGTACCGCAGATTATGTAAACTGCCCTATGACGAAGGAGGAGTACGAAGCCTTCGTCACCGAGCTGCGCGCTGCGAAGGAGGCGCCCGTCCACGGCTTTGACGACGGGGCGGTGTTCGAGGGCTGCATGCCCGTGGAGGTCATGGCGAGGCGCGGCTTTGATACGCTGCGTTACGGGCCGATGAAGCCCGTGGGGCTCAGGAACCCGCACACGGGCGGGGAGGACTGGGCCGTGGTGCAGCTCCGGCGCGACAACGCGGAGGGGACGCTGTACAATCTCGTCGGCTTCCAGACACACCTGACCTTCGGGGAGCAGAAGCGCGTGTTTTCAATGATACCGGCGCTGCGGAACGCGGAGTTCGTGCGCTACGGCGTCATGCACCGCAACACATATCTGGACTCCCCGCGCCTGCTGGACAGGTATTACCGCCTGAAGTCTGAGCCGCGCATCAGCTTTGCCGGGCAGATGACGGGCGTGGAGGGCTATGTGGAGTCCGCCGCCTCGGGGATGCTGGTCGGCATAGAGACAGCTGCGCGTCAGCTGGGCCTGCCCGCGGTGGATTTCCCGGCTGAGACGGCTATAGGCGCGCTGGCGCAGTACATATCCGGCGGCAGCGTGGGCGACTTCCAGCCGATGAACGTGAATTTCGGCATAATAACGCCCCTGGGCTATCGGGTGAAGGGAAAACGCAACAAGAACGCGGAGCTCTCCGCGCGCTCGCTCGGTATAATAGAGGCGATGCTTAAAGATAGGGAGGTCCTGAGCATTGAGGATAATAATTGACGCGATGGGCGGCGACAACGCGCCGCAGGCCCCCGTTCTGGGTGCAATCCGCGCAAAGCGGGAGCTGGGCGTGGATGTGACGCTCGTGGGCAGGCGAGAGGACATTGAAAAGCACCTCGGCGGTGAAAAGGGCATAGAAATAGTCGATGCCCGCGAGATCATAACGATGGAGGACGACCCGAGCACGGCGACAAGGCGGAAGAAGGATTCCTCCCTGGCCGTCGCGCTGACAATGCTGAAGGACGGTAAGGGCGACGCAGTCGTCTCCGCCGGCAGCACCGGCGCTCTGCTGACGGGCGCAACGCTGACGGTAAAGCGCATCCGCGGCATCCGCCGCGCCGCCCTGGCTCCGGTCATCCCGAACGGCGGCAAGGGCGTCATGCTGATAGACTGCGGCGCAAACGTGGAGTGCACCTCCGAGTATCTGCTGCAATTCGCCTTCATGGGCAGCTTCTATTCCAAGCATATCCTCGGCTGCGCGAATCCCCGCGTCGGCCTCCTGAACAACGGCACGGAGGAGACTAAGGGCACAGAGCTGCAAAAGCAGGCCTACACCCTGCTCAAGCGCGTCTCAGATGAGGGCCGCATAAACTTTATAGGCAACATAGAGGGCTCCGCCGCGCTCAGCGGGGAGGTGGACGTCATCGTGACCGACGGCTTCACGGGCAATATCATGCTCAAGGGCTGCGAGGGCATGATAAAGTTCCTCATGGGCCAGCTCAAGGGTGTGTTTCTCTCCAGCACGAAGAACAAGCTGGCCGCCCTGACGCTAAAGGGCGACTTTGCAAAGCTCAAGGACATGATGGACGTCAACAAGGTCGGCGGCACGGCGCTGCTCGGCATCTCGAAGCCCGTCATCAAGGCCCACGGCTCGTCGAACGACGAGGCCATATTCAGTGCGATACGCCAGGCGGTGCAGTTTGCGCGCGCGGGCGTTATTGAGGAGATAGAAAAGAACATCGACTACATGCGCCTGCCCGCAGGCGCGGCAAAAACGGAGGAATGAGGACATGACAAGCGAAAAAATCATCGGCTTTGTGGCTGAGCAGTTCGGCGTCGAGGCGGAGAGCCTCTCCCGCGAGACGAATTTCGTGGACGATTTGAACGCCGATTCCCTGGACGTCGTCGAGCTGAGCATGACCATCGAGGATGAGTTCGGCCTGGGCGAGATATCCGAGGACGACCTGAAGACCATCAAGACCATCGGCGACCTTGTGGACTACGTCGAGCACGCTTCCGGCAACTGATGGAAGCCTTTGAGGAAAAGCTCCGCCACCATTTCCGCGACAGGGCGCTTCTCAAGACCGCGCTGACGCACAGCTCCTTTGCCAACGAGAGCCGCGCCGCCGGCTGCGAGAGCAACGAACGGCTGGAGTTTCTGGGCGACTCCGTGCTGGGAATGGTGGTGGCGGATGCGCTCTACCGGCGCTTCCCCGACATGCCTGAAGGGCGGATGACCCGCCTGCGCGCGCGCCTCGTCTGCGAGGAGAGCCTGCACGCCGTGGCCTCCGAGCTCGGCCTGGGCGGCTATATGCGCCTGGGCAGGGGCGAGGAGCACACCGGCGGGCGCAAGCGCGCCTCCATCCTGGCCGATGCGGTGGAGGCCGTCATTGCCGCGCTGTATCTTGACGGCGGCATGGAGACTGCGCGCGGATTTATAGAGCGGCACATCCTCTCCGGCCTCGATACGGAGAGCCCGTCGCTGCTCATGGGCGACTACAAGACCGAGCTTCAGGAGCTCATACAGCGCAAGAGCGGCCAGAGCCTCAGCTACGTCCTGCTGGGCGAGAGCGGGCCGGACCACGACAAGCTCTTCACCTCGGAGGTGTGCCTGAACGGTCGCCCGATAGGCTCAGGCACCGGCAGGACCAAGAAGGAGGCCGAGCAGGCCGCCGCCCACGCCGCGCTGGAGGCGCTGAAGGCTTGAGCGCGCGGGAGAGCATCGTCCCCGTCTTTGTGCCGCATCTGGGCTGCCCGAACGACTGCGTTTTCTGCAATCAGAGGCGCATTTCGGGCAGCCTCGCCCCCGCACGGCCCGAGGACGTCGCAAGGGCCATAGAAAACGCCGCCTGCGTGACCCCTGAGGGTACGCGGCGGCAGCTTGCGTTTTATGGCGGCTCCTTCACAGCCATTCCGGACTCCGAGCAGGAGGCGCTGCTGGGCACGGCGCGTCCATATCTCGAAAGGGGCGTCATAAGCTCCATCCGCCTCTCAACGCGGCCGGATGCCATAGACGCCGCCGTCCTGGCCCGCCTGCGCCGCTTCGGCGTCGAGACCGTGGAGCTGGGGGCGCAGTCCATGTCGGAGCGCGTCCTGGCCCTCTCGGGCCGGGGCCATACGGCGCAGGATGTGGAAGATGCCGCGCGCGCCGTGAAGGCCGCGGGCTTCCGGCTCATCCTGCAGATGATGACGGGCCTGCCCGGCTCGGACGACGAGTCGGACATAGAGAGCGCCCGGCGCATAGCCGCCCTCGGACCGGACGGCGTGCGCGTGTATCCCACGGTCATCGTGCGCGACACCGCGCTCTGCGACCTGTGGCGCGCGGGGAAATACAGGGAGCATACGGTGGAAGACGCCGTGCGCGTCTGCGCGCGCATACTGCCGGTGTTCGAAGCAGCGGGCATACCCGTCATCCGCCTGGGCCTGAACCCGACGGAGGACCTCTCCGGGGGCGACGCCGTGGGCGGGGCCTACCACCCGGCCCTGGGCGAGCTGGTACGCGCCCGGATAATGCGCGAAAAGGCCGAGGCGCTGCTCGATGGCGTGAGCCCGGGCTCCGATGCGGCGATAGAGGTCCCCGCGCGGCTCATGAGCCAGCTTGTGGGCCAGCACGGCTGCAACAGGGAATACCTCATGCGCAAATTCTCTCTGCGCAGCCTCAAATTCGTCCCCGCCGAGCGTGAAGGCGGGCTGAAAAGGCTCTGACGCCGCCTGGATTTAAGGAGAAGACCGATGACACAACTGAGTTTTGCAATAAAGGGCGACATCTGCCACAGCCTCGCGCCGAGGCAGCTGGAGTGCGTGGAGGGCGGCTGCGCCGTCTGTGAGGACGGGCGCTCCGCAGGGGTGTTCCGCACTCTGCCGGAGCAGTACGCGGGCCTGCCGGTGCTCGACTGCACGGGTCGCCTGGTCCTGCCCGGCCTTGTGGACCTGCACGTCCACGCTTCGCAGTTTGCATATCGCGGCACGGGTATGGACATGGAGCTGCTTGACTGGCTGAACGCCTGCGCCTTCCCGGAGGAGAGCCGCTTTGCCGATTTGGACTACGCCGCGCGCGCCTACGGCCGCTTCGTCGAGGACGTGGTCTGCGGGCCGAACACCCGCGCCTGCGTCTTTGCCACCGCGCACGTGGAGGCGACGCTGCTGCTCATGGATATGCTGGAAAAAAGCGGCCTCGTCACCATGGTGGGCAAGGTCAGCATGGATACGAGCGCGCCGGACGGCCTGCGGGAGCCGGACGCCGCGAGCGCGGCCCGTGCCGTCAGAAGCTGGCTGGAGGCGGCCCAGGGCCGCTATGAGCGGACGCAGCCCATGCTGACGCCCCGCTTCATACCCAGCTGCTCCGACGCACTCCTGCGCGAGCTGGGAGCCATACAGCGCGAGAGCGGCCTGCCGGTGCAGTCGCACCTGTCCGAGAACAGGGGAGAGGTGCAGCTCGTGCGCGAGCTCTGCCCCTGGAGCGCCTTTTACGGCGCGGCCTATGACGAATACGGCCTCTTCGGCGGAGATGGCTGCGACACGGTCATGGCCCACTGCGTGCTCTCCGAAGAGCCGGAGCTGGAGCTCATACGCGAGCGCGGAGTGTATATCGCCCACTGCCCGGCCTCGAACATGAACGTTTCGAGCGGCATCGCCCCCGTGCGGAGATTTTTGGACATGGGCCTGCGCGCGGGCCTGGGCAGCGACGTCGCGGGAGGGACGCTGACCTCGATTTTCCGCGCCATGGCGGACGCCATACAGGTCTCGAAGCTCCGCTGGCGGCTGGTGGACGAGAGCCTGCCCGCCCTGACGGCCCCGGAGGCCTTCTGGCTGGGCACCGCGGGCGGCGGAGCTCTCTTCGGCACGGGCAGCTTCAAGCCCGGCATGGAGTTTGACGCCATAGTCCTCGACGATTCGCGCTACGTGCCGGAGCCCGCGGGCGACCTGCCCACGCGGCTTGAACGGACCATCTACCTCTCCGAAAACCGTGACATCGAGCACAAATTCGTGCGCGGCCTCCGGCTGTTCTGAGGAGGAGCGCGGTATGGGAAGTGAAAAGGCCGCCCGCCTGCGTATAACGCGCGGGAAGGCGGCGCTGCTCGCACTCTGCTTTCTGGGCTTTGTGCTCTACGGCATGTACTACAACGGCTTCGGCGCGAACGCCGAGGCCGCCATGGCCTACTTCGGCATAGACGAGGCGCAAAACGGGGCAATACTCACGGTGCAGTCCTGCGGCTGCCTGGCCGTGGCCGTGCTGCTCGGCCTCTTCGGAGAGCGGCTCAACAAGATGTATGCCCTGGCCTTCGGCATCCTGCTGCTGGGCCTTGCTGGGGTCTGCATAGGGCTCATCCCGGAGCTGGTGCCGACGGCGGCTGGCTATGCGGCCATGCTTGGCTTCTCTCTCGTGGCGGGCGTGGGCTTCATCTGCATAGACCTCTTGACTAACAGCCTCATTGCCGATGTGTTCCGCGAGGACAAGACCCGCGTCCTGCCCTATGCCCACGCTTTCTACGGCGGCGGGGCCATGCTGGCCCCGGTGTTCGTGACAGCCATAGTTTCCCCGGCTCTGCCCGAGAGTTTTGCGCGGCCCTATCTCATCATCGGCCTCGGCGCCGTGCTGACGGGGGCTGTGCTGGCCCTCTGCGCCCGGCGTATAGCGCCGGAGACGCCCTATGCCGACATGGCAGCCATCCGCCGCCGCGCCAAGAGCAACCCGGCGGAGATTTTTCGGGAGGGCCGGGCCTGGCTTTTCCTGCTCTCGGCCTTCATGAACCTCGCCTTCCAGACGGGCCTCACCACCTGGCTGCCGCGCTACTGCTCCGCGACGCGGGGCTACGATTTCACTCAGGCGGGGCTGACGGTGACGCTGTATTTCCTCGGCGCCCTGGCCATACGCCTGCTCTCGCCCGTGGCCTATGCTAAGATAGGCGTCCGCCGCTTTTATTGCGGCTCTCTGCTGTCGTCTACGGCGCTCTATCTGGTGTTCATGCTGCTGCCAATGGATAGTGTGAGCATCTGCCTTCTGGGCTTCCTGCTGGGCGCGACGGTGCCGAGCCTCATCATAATCTGCTGCGACGCCTTCCCGGAGCGGACGGCCTCGGCCTCGTCCATAGTGGTGTTCGGCGTCTCCCTGGCCTCGATGACGGCCCCGGTGCTCGTAGGCCGCATGATGACCTTCGACCCGCACATCGCCATGCTGAGCATCACCGCCTGCCCCGTGATAGCCGCCCTGGCCCTGCCAAGGCAGAAAAAGCCCCCGGTCTGACCGGGGGCTTTCCGCGCCTGTCGGGCGGCCCGGCGTTTACAAAGCCGGGCGGCTGTGGTATAAATATAGTTTGCAGGATAGATAAGGAGAAATGCGGATGCAGGAAAGGCTAAGGGAAATTGAGGCAAAATACGCGGAGCTGGAGCGGAAAATGGCCGAGCCGGAGTACTATTCCGACGCCGAGGCCTATGCCAAGCTGGCAAAGGAGCAGAAGGAGCTCGCGCCCCTGGCCACCGCCTGCCGTGAGTACTTCAAGTGCGAGGCCGACATTGCAGACGCGAAGGAGCTGCTGTCGGACCCCGAAATGGCTGAGCTTGCCCGCGAGGAGCTGGAGGCTGCTAAGGCCCGCCTTGAGGAGCTGGAGGAGGAGATAAAACTCCTGATGCTCCCCGGCGACCCGAACGACGGGAAAAACGTCATCATTGAGATACGCGCCGGCGTCGGCGGGGAGGAATCCGCGCTGTTCGCGGGCAGCCTCTACCGTATGTACTCCATGTACGCCGAGTCCCGCCGCTGGAAGCTGGAGGTCGCGAACGTGAACGATACGGAGCTGGGCGGCATCAAGGAGATCAGCTTCGTCATCGAGGGCGCGGGGGCATATTCGCGCCTCAAATACGAGTCCGGCGTCCACCGCGTCCAGCGCGTGCCGGAGACCGAGGCCTCGGGCCGTATCCATACCAGTACGGTCACAGTCGCCGTCCTGCCCGAGGTGGACGAGGTGGAGTTCCAGATAAACCCCGCGGATTTGCAGATAGACACCTTCCGCTCCTCCGGCGCGGGCGGCCAGCACGTCAACAAGACCGAGAGCGCCATCCGCATAACGCACCTGCCCACCGGCACGGTGGTCGAGTGCCAGGACGAGCGCAGCCAGTACAAAAACCGCGACCGGGCGATGAAGATCCTCGCCTCGCGGCTCTACGAGGCGGAGGCGCGCAAGCAGGCGGAGGCCATCGCCGCCGAGCGCCGCAGCCAGGTCGGCACCGGCATGCGCAACGAGCGCATCCGCACCTACAACTTCCCCCAGGGCCGCGTGACGGACCACCGTATCGGCCTGACGCTGTACAAGATAGACCAGATAATGGACGGCGCACTGGACGAGCTCATAGACGCGCTCATCGCCGCCGACCGTGCGGAGCGCCTGAAGCAGCAGGCGGAGGAGCTATGAAGACCGAAGTAATAAGAGAAAACATCAGCGAGGCGGCGGAGCTAATACGCCGCGGTGCGCTCGTCGCCGTGCCGACGGAGACGGTCTACGGCCTGGCGGGCAGCGGCTTTGACGAGGCCGCCGTGGAGCGCATATACGAGGTCAAGGGCCGCCCGGAGGTGAAGCCTCTCTCGCTCATGGTGCCGGGGCCGGAGGCCTTTGAGAAGTGCTGCACGGAGGTGCCGGAGGCGGCGCGGACGCTCGCGGCGCGCTTCTGGCCGGGACCGCTCACCATAGTCCTGCCCGCCCGGCCGGAGATACCGCGCGTCGTGCTCGCGGGCGGGAGCACCGTGGGCCTCAGATGCCCGGATCACCCGCTGACGCTGGAGCTGCTGCGCCAATGCGGCCTGCCCCTGGCCGCGCCTTCGGCCAACCCCTCGGGCGAGCCGAGCCCCAAAACCGCGCAGCAGGTGCTCTCCTACTTCGAGGGCAGGATAGAGGCCGTCATCGACGGCGGCGAGTGCGGCATAGGCAGGGAGAGCACGATAATAGACCTCACACGCGCGCCCTACCGTATCCTGCGCCAGGGCGCTCTGCCCGAGCGGGATATCGCAGCCGCCCTGGGTGAGCGCATGCGCATAATCGGCCTCACCGGCGGCACCGGCACGGGCAAGACCACGGCTCTCGACAGTCTGCGGGACATGGGTGCGCTCTGCCTGGACTGCGACGAGGTATACCACGAGCTGACCGAGACCAGCGCGCCTCTGCGCGAGGCGCTGGAGCGCCGCTTCGGCAGCGTCTACGGCCCGGACGGAAAGCTCGAACGCAAGAAGCTCGGCGAGATAGTGTTCAGCGACCCCGCCGCGCTCTCGGAGCTGAACGCCATCACCCACAGCTTCGTAAACGAGGAGATAAAGCGCCGCCTGCGCTCTCACGCAATGCAGGGCGGCACCCTGGCCGCCATAGATGCCATCGCCCTCTTCGAGAGCGGCGCGGACAGGCTCTGCACCGAGACCTTCGGCGTCATCGCCCCGCGCGAGCTGCGCGAGGCGCGCATAATGGCCCGGGAGGGCATTTCCCGGGAATACGCAAGGCTGCGCATAGAGGCCCAGCAGCCTGACGAATACTACGTCGAGCGCTGCACGGGCATACTGGAAAACAGCGGCACAAAGGCAGAATTTGCGGCCAAATGCACGGCCGCTTTCACGGAGGTAATAAACGATGGAAGAAAAGAAGGACTACCGCAAGGAACTCTTTTATGAGAAGAAGAACGGCTACGACAGCATGGACGCCGCCGCGCGCGAGGCGATGGAGGCCTACTGCGAGGGCTACAAGGCCTATCTGAACGACTCGCGCACCGAGCGCGAGGCCGTGGCGAACGCCATCCGCCTGGCGGAGCGCGAGGGCTTTGTTGAATACCGTGCGGGCATGGAGCTCAAGGCGGGGGACAAGGTCTGGTTCAACAACCGCGGCAAGGCCCTGATGCTGGCCGTTGCGGGCAAAAAGCCCCTGTCCGAGGGCGTTGTCGTCGCCGCCGCGCACGTGGACGCGCCGAGGCTCGACCTCAAGCAGACCCCGCTCTACGAGGACAATGAGCTGGCCTTCTTCAAGACCCACTACTACGGCGGCATCAAGAAATACCAGTGGACGGCCATACCTCTGGAGCTGCACGGCGTCGTGGCGACGAAGGACGGCGAGGTCATCGAGGTCGTGATAGGCCGCGAGAAGGATGACCCGCAGTTCGTCATCAGCGACCTGCTGCCCCACCTGGCCGCCGACCAGATGAAAAAGACCCTGGCCGAGGGCGTGACGGGCGAGGGCCTGAACATCCTCATAGGCTCCGCTCCCTACGCCGACGAGGGCGCGGACAGGGTGAAGCTGGCCGTGATGAGCATCCTGAACAGCCGTTACGACATCACGGAGGAGGACTTCATCTCCGCCGAGCTCTGCGCCGTCCCGGCCTTTGAGGTGCGCGACATCGGCCTTGACCGCAGCCTCATCGGCGCCTACGGCCACGACGATCGCGTCTGCGCCTACGCCGAGCTGAAGGCCATCTTCGACGTGAAGGAGCCGGAGCAGACCTGCGTGTGCATCCTGGCCGACAAGGAGGAGACGGGCTCCGACGGCGTTTCCGGCATGAAGAGCGAGGCTTTCGAGTGGTTTGTGGGCGACATGTGCAAGGTCCAGGGCGCAGATCTGCGCGACTGCTTTGCGCACAGCATCTGCGTCTCGGCGGACGTGACGGCGGCCTTTGACCCGAACTACCCCGAGGTCAGCGAAAAGCTGAACACCGCGCGCCTCAACTACGGCGTGGGCCTGCACAAGTTCACCGGTTCCCGCGGCAAGGCCGGGACGAACGACGCGCCTGCGGAGCTGGTGGCCTATATGCGCCGCATCTGCGCAGAGAACGGCGTCCAGTGGCAGATGTGCGAGCTGGGCAAGGTGGACCAGGGCGGCGGCGGCACCGTGGCGATGTACATGGGCAACCGCAACATTGCCACCATCGACGCGGGCGTACCCGTGCTTTCCATGCATGCGCCGTTTGAGATAGTTGCGAAGTATGACTGCTATATGACCTACAAGTGCGTGCTTGCGGCGTATTCTGCAGACAAAGCGTACTGCTGAGAAGCCAAAACGCCCCCGACAGGGGGCGTTTTTTATTTTTCCCATCGCGCGTCTGTAGGGGCGGGGTTCCATCCCCGCCCGGGGGGATTTGGCGTTGGCGGAACTCGCCGTTTTGCTGGCGGTTGGCTTTACGTTTGCGCTGCCTGTTCCACCCCATTTCTTTGGTCTTGCCCAAAGAAACGGGGTGGAGCCCCAAAGAAAGGCGCTTGGGGTGGTGGCGCCCCCGTGAGGTTTCGGGCCCCACCCGCCTCTCCCACTCGCGTGGGAGGTGCCACTCGGCCGCTAAGGTGTCCGCTTC